>OJSC01000075.1_pt1 | contig 119233 bp, 115 predicted proteins | sample 1599361 | NCBI WGS metagenome assembly OJSC01 (sample SAMN04168656, study PRJEB22393) | human gut metagenome | biome: human gut microbiome; feature: stool | host: Homo sapiens | collected 2014-03-17 | reverse complement strand
GAATTGTCAAACTGCAGGAGCCCCCCGGCTTAGCCGGGGGATCACGTCAAGGATTCGTCTTTATCGAATCCCTCATGGCGATTTCGGGGGAAGTGGGGAATACGTCTTTGTGTTTATGAAAAGAGCCCTTCAGGATGCTTCCTGAAGGGCTCTTTTGTTTATGGCATCCGGAAAATGGTTCTCTTCTGGAGCAAACAGGGGGACTCCGGTAAAGCCGCCATCCGCGTCACAGCAACCATCATCTGCCATTACAAAAGTTTGAGGAGGATGGAGGTGTGGTTTGGGGAGGGGGAAGGGCCCCTTTTGAAAAAAGGCATCTTCCTTCCCAAGGCGGGTTCTCCTAAATAATCGACTTCCGCGGATACCGGGTGCCGGAAACGTAAAAGGTATTCTCCACGATGAAGAGGGCCTTGTCGTCGATGGCGAAAACAAGGTTCTCCAGACGCCGCAACATGATATTGTTGGTTACGGTAAGGATGATCTCGCGGTCGCCGCCGCTGTACGCGCCCTTGCCCTTGAGCACGGTCGCGCCGCCGTAGCCTTCGGCGATGATCGCCTCGCACAGCGCCTCGCCCCGATCGGTGACCACGTAGACCATCTTCCTCTGGCTGCCCATACGGAGCGCGTATTCGATAGTCGCGGAAGCCACGAAAACCTGAATGAACGACACAATGACCATATCAAGGGAAATGGTCGCCATAGAAGCGAGGAACATCACCGCGTTGAAGCAGAAATTAAACCGCCCGATGCCGATGTTCCAGCGCTTGTTCAGGATAACACCGATGAGATCCAGGCCGCCGCCGGACCCCAGCGTCCGCAGCATGAGCCCGGTACCCGTACCGCAAAGGACGCCCGCCGTAATCGCCGCGTAGAAGTGATCCTGAATCGGGACCTGAAACGTGATAAGTTCACTGATGATCGTGGTCGCAAGGCTTCCGTACAGGCTGTAGAAGAAAAATTGGCGCCCGATTTGGAACCACGACACGAAGAACAACGGTATATTGATCAACAGGTACCAGATCGCGGGCGTAAACAGCCCGGTCGTATACCAGCCGAGCAGACCGGCACCGAAAATCCCCCCGGTAAGGAAGCCGTGATGCGCAGCCACAGCCTGCGCGCCGAGAGAAAAGAAAACAGCGCCGACAGTCAGCAGGAACAGGTTCCACAACATGGACTGAGCGAGCTTGTTTCTTTGAGGCAAACTGACTTTCATGAAAACTCCGTATGGATTAGGCGAGATGGGCCGTACTGACGAGGTGGCGCCCGGCTTCGCGGACGGACGGGCAGCCTGTCAACACCATGCTGCGCACAAGCTGATTGTAAAGATGATCCGCCGTCAGCTTCACGCCTTCGGAACCGCCCCCCACGGCGGCGAGACAGAAGGGACGGCCAATCAGCACGGCGTCCGCGCCGAAGGCCAACGCCTTGAGCACGTCGAGCCCGTCACGGATGCCGCCATCCATCAAAACGGCCATGCGGCCCTTGACCTGCGCGGCGATGGCGGGAAGGACCTCGATGGTCCCCGGCGTATGATCCAGAGCCCGCCCGCCGTGGTTGGAAACCACGATGCCGTCGCATCCGGCGCGCTCGGCGGCGATGGCATCTTCGACCGTCATGATGCCCTTGAGTACGAATTTCATACCAAGCTCATGCGAACGATCCACGATGGCTGCCAATTCGGCGCACGTTTTCGGAGACACGGGGCGTCCCATGCGGGCCAGGGCAATCAGCCCGGCTGCGTCGATGTCCATGCCGAGCACACGGGTTCCGGTGGCTGCGGCCCTGCACATCTTGCGCTCCAGTTCCTCGCCTTCCCACGGCTTGATGAACGGAATCCCCCAGCCGCCTTCGGCGGTGATGGCGGCATTCCCCGCTTCGTGCAGTTCATCCGGCGCGCCGTCGCCGACGCAGCCGACAATGCCCGCTTCGCGGCAGCCGGATACGATGGCCCGCGCATATTCCGCCTCGGAAAGGGCCCCGCCCATATTGAAGGAGGTCCCCCCTATGGGAGCGGCCAGCACGGGCAGGCGCAACCTGAATCCGAGCACCTCCGTTTCCGTGACGGGCTTCTTGACCTCATGAATCAGACGCATGTTCAGACGGACGCCGGCAAGCGCGGCCACATTGTTCTTGAACGCGCTCCCGGTTCCGATGCCGCCCATACCGGGCGTTTCGCCTGCGCAGGCGCGCCCATCGCACACGGGACAAACACGGCAAAAACCCTTCATGCGCTCTTTGGCGTTGGCGCGGACTTCCTTAATATCCATAATAGGGGACTCCCAAATGAAATGGTAGAGAGTGGTGGATACCCGAACGGGCTTCGCCTTGCAATATTGTGAAAGGCTTCCATATCGTAAAAGAAGGATGCGAGGAGGGGAAAAACGGACGGAACAGCCTCTTTCGTGAGTACGTGAACCGACTTATATCGTCAACAGGCTGAGAAATATTGTTCTCCGCATGAGAGATGGCCGCCCCCCGCCAGCTTGCCTGCGGGCCATTCTTTTTCTATGCTTCCTGTTCGCTCTCTTTTTCTCTTGTAACGGCGGCACGCCATGCCGCTTCAAGGACGTTTTCCCATGATACAATCCGTACGTTCCCATACCGGACCCGCCGCGCTCATCAAGCTCGCGCAGGACGTTCTGAATACCGAAATCGCCGGGCTCGCCGCCGTGCGGGACCGGCTCAACGCCCGGACGCCGGAAAAAGCCCCCCTCGTCCTTGCGCTGGGGCTTCTGGCGGCGTGCACCGGGCGTGTGGTCGTGACCGGCATCGGCAAATCCGGCTTGGTCGGCCGCAAGCTTGCCGCCACCTTTTCCTCGACCGGTACGCCGGCCTTCTTTCTCCATCCCGTGGAAGGAGCCCACGGAGATCTGGGGAGCCTCCGCAAAGACGACGTCATCATTGCCATCTCCAATTCCGGTGAAACGGCGGAGCTGAACGCCATCCTGCCCGCGCTGAAATCGCTCGGCACCAGCCTGATCGCCATGACGGGGCGGGAGGACTCCACCCTTGGGCGTCTTGCCGACGTGACGCTGCATTCGGGCGTCCCCCGTGAAGCCTGCCCGCACGGGCTTGCCCCCACAGCCTCGACCACTGCGGTCCTCGCCCTCGGCGATGCGCTGGCCGTTTGTCTGATGCAGCTAAAATCATTTACGGAAAAAGATTTCCTGCGCTACCATCCCGGAGGCAGCCTGGGGCAACGCCTGAAGCTCAACGTCAGCGAAGTCATGCGGACCGAGGGCCTTCCTCAGCTTTCCGAAACAAGCCTCTTGTCGGAAGCCCTGCGCCAATTGGACCAAGGCAAGCTTGGAGCCGTGCTTCTGCTCGATAACGAACACAGGATCAGCGGCATCCTGACCGACGGCGACGTCAGGCGGGCCGTCTGCCGTGGGACGCTCAATCCCGAGGCCCCGGTCAGCACCGTCATGACGCCTTCTCCCCGCTGCGGGACCCAAAGCGATACGGTCGCCACGCTTCTTGAACTCATGGAAAGCAAAGCGATCACGGTATTGCCCATCGCCGACGAAGAGCGCCGCCTGCTCGGCATGGTCCACATGCACGACCTGCTTGGTCAGGGCAGCGTTGCCTTTTCGCAACATTGATGTCCGCAATGGCTCTTGTTTTCTAGAAAAACCGTATTCCCACAACGCCGCCCACAATGCATCCCCCGTACTCCCTTAGTCGCTTTTGACGCTGGCAGGCTCTCTGGGGGTAGCGGCTTGCGCAAGGGCAATCCGAGCCTATTTTCCTGTTGGATGCGGCACGTGCGCTCGGCATAAAACGCTGTGATACGCCGCACCATTTGGCGAGACACCGGGGAAGGGCTTTTCACGGAAAAAGCCCTTCCCCTTCTTTTTTGCAAGATAAGGAACGCTATGGAACCGATCACACATGCCTTGAGCGGAGCCGTCATTGGCTACGCCCTGCCGGGAAAACGCCGCTGGTGGCTTCCGGCATGGGCGGCGCTGGTAGCGGCTTCTCCCGATATGGATGTCTTCTTTACCCGCACCCCGCTGCAATACATTGAATACCACCGGGGGATCACCCATTCGTTCGTCGGCGGTTTGGGGCTCGCTTTGCTCCTTGCCCTCATCCCTTGGCTGATGAACCGCTGGCGCGTCCCCAAAGTCCCCGACGACTCACCGCCATTCGGCTGGCCGCTGCCGCTGGCATGGCTCACGGCCTACCTGCTCATTCTGCATCACATTTTTTTGGACTGCATGAATTCCTACGGCACGCAGGTCTTTCTGCCGTTCAGCGACTACAGGGTACGTTTGAATGCGCTGTTTATCGTAGACCCGTTGCTTCTCCTGCCGTTGGCCCTTGGGCTCATATTCTGGCGGAAGCGGCGCGCCGTCATGATAGGCCTGCTGCTCTGGACCATCCTCTATCCGCTCGGCTCGCTGGCCACACGGGTGGGCCTTGAAGCGCATCTCAAGGACAGCCATTACACGCCCGACGTTTTCACCCAAGAGCTTCTCAGTGAGGATTTGGCTCCCGGGCAGCGTGGAAAGGGCCTCTGGGATGATGTGCGCGCCGTGCACCTCGTACCCGACGCCTTCACGCCTTTCCACTGGAAGCTCATTCTGGATCGCGGGAACGTCTGGGACGTGGCGGGCTATACGGTATTCACGGAGGAGCCTCAGACGTTCATTGCCTACGCCAAGCCGCCGCAGCCGCTCTGGGCCGAGCTTGCCGCAAAGGACCGCATGTTCCGCGCGTACGAGCGCTTTGCCCTCTACCCCGCCCTTGAGGCTGAAATTCCGCTGGAGGGGCCCCTTGAGGGATATACAGAATACGTATTCAGCGATCTGCGCTTCGGCTCGACCATCGGCTGGGTTGACGATATTCAGGTACGGCGGCACGGCAAGCCCACGACCTTCCGCATCATGGCCCGCGTCGCCCCGGATGGCAGGGTCTCCGCAGTCCGCTTCATTACCACCACCGGCGCGGGCGGAGACAGCGGCTGGAATCCGCCTGTGGAGTGAAAAAAGAAAGAGGAAAATCGGGAGAGGGGAGAGGAAAGCCTCCTGGAGAAGGGTTTTCCTCCCCCCTCTTCTCTCCTTCCCAAGGCTTTTTTACAAAATGGGGAGGCAAGGCTGAAGGGAGTTCCTCCGTTTTCCAATCAGCAGCTACCCGCAAGCGAGTGGTTGCATGTTGCGGTCGTTTCGCTCCCTTAATCGACTAACGCCGTAACGCAAAAGGGCATCCAACGGGATGCCCTTGTCTTTTCAAAAAAACATTCACGAAACCCGCCCCCCTCAATGAGGGATTCGATAAAGTCAAAATCCTTTGGAAAGGGGGGGAGGAAGCCGGACAAGGGAAGGGGAAGCCTTTCTTCAGAAAGACTTTCCCCTTCCCCGGCTTCCCAATACAACCTAACGCCGCTCCAGCAAAGCCAGCGTGCCGGCAATCTGACGCCCGAGGGGCGACTCGCGGCGCAGCTCGCGCTCAACCGAAGCGATGCCCTTGAGCACCGTAGAATGACGGCGGGAAAATTTGTCGCCGATGTCCTGCAAGGATAACTCGGTGTGCTTGCGGGCGAGATAAAAAATCGTGTTGCGGGCCACCACCAGATTCTGCTTGCGGCTGCGGGAGGCCAACTGCTCGGGCGAGAGCCCAAAACCTTCGCACACCTTGCGGATAATGGAATCCACATCCACAAAAGGATCGTCAAGGCTGTACTGCGCCAGAATTTCCTGCGCCATTTCCACGGAAATGGTACAGCCAAGCAGCTTGGCCTTGAGCAGCAGGTTATGCACGCAGCTTTCCAACTGCCGGATATCCCCGGTGAGGCGCTCGGTCAGCACATCCACCACCGTATCGGACAACAGCGCGTTGTTCTGGCGGGCCTTCTCCTGAAGGATGCGGCGGCGCGTGCTGGCGTCGGGCTTTTCAATACCGGCGAGGAACCCCGAACAGAAACGCGACACGAGGCTGTTGTCCACGTTCCGCAGCTCGCAGGGCGCAAAGGAACTCGTCAGGACGACGCGGCTCCCCTTTTCCTGCAGGGACTTGATGGTGGAAAGCACCTCATCCTGCATCTTTTCCTTGCCCTGGAGGAAGTGCACGTCCTCAAGGAGCAGCAAATCCACGTCGCGGAAACGCCCCTTGAAGCGATCCACGGTCCTCGACTGGAGGGCCTGCACGAAACAGCTCGAAAACTCTTCGGCGGTCAGATATTCGACCTTGGGATTGGAGCGGTTGCTGGCCTCGCACAGAGCCTGCCCCACGGCCTGCGTGAGGTGCGTCTTGCCGAGCCCCGGCCCGGAGCTGAGGAACAAGGTATCCACGGCGGCACCGGAACGCGCCATGTTGCGCGCCGCGGCATAGGCCATGTCATTGGTGGGGCCGACCACAAAGCTGTCGAACGCGTACCGCCAGTTGTGCGGGACGGACTGGTTCACGGGCATGGTGATAGGCAGGGAAAGCTGCTCGGCAGCGGAAGAAAGCAGGGACGGAGCGGCCACCGGACGGGGCGCGGGAGCCGTACGGGGACGACGGGCCGGAGCGGGCTCACCCTCAACGGAGACGGCAGGACGCCCCGGAACGGAACGGCTCGGCTTGGCGGGAGGATTGCCCGCAACCACGCTGATCTCCATCGTCCGCCCGAAAATGGCGGAAGCCGCATCGGAAATGTCGTTCAGCAGGCGATCGCGTACCCACGTCGCCACAAATCCATTGGGGGCGGACAGACGGATCTTCCCCTCCCCTTCAAGGTCGGCGGTGAGAGGCGCAACCCAAACCTTGTAGGTGCCGGGATTGAGCCTGTTTTGCAGATCTTCACAGATTTTGAGCCACTGAGTTTTCATATCCGATTCTTCTAGCGTTTGACTTGTCCTGTGACAAAGCAGATTCGCGGAGTTTCTGCCCGTCGGGGCGCAAAAGGCTTCCCACAAAGGAGGATAAAAAAGTTACCCGTAATGACAGGCCTTTTTGCAATACCGCCACTTCTCCGATGTTTTCTTTACCCTTGGGAGACAAGGGTTTTCATATGAGGGGCCCTTGTTATACACTGGCTTGTGAAAAACTTTTCCACAACCGTATTCCTACACGGCTTGAAAAAGCTCAAGATCCCTTCATTTTTCAAAAACATACTTTGATACCGACCTGTTACCCGTATGGCACACAGATGAAACCGGAACGGCCACGGAGCCGCTCCGGTTAAACGGACACACAAAAACGGGCCGCGCGAAAAGAACACGGGCAGCCTGCGTTTTTCCGGGAAGAAACAAGACGGAAGGCGATTTTTCTCAAACAAACGGAAAAAGTCAAACAGAACTTCACAAAAATCGCCTCCTCTTTCTCAAACAAGAGTGGTTCCGGAACGCAACATCCCGGAACCACCTTCAAAAACATTTTTCGGTGCGAAAAACTACTTTTTGGCGGGTGCCTTCACAGCCTTCAGATAAATGTCGGTGACGTAATGGAGGCGCTCAAGGCGGGCCAAGTCACGCCGATCCAGTTCGCCGGTCTCGTTCTGGAAGGAAACGATATCGTGCAGCCATTCACGCAGTTCGCTGGTCCCATAGCTCTGCTTGAACATATCAAGCTGCTGGTCGAGAGCGTATACCGGGTGATCCTTGATGTCGCGGATGGCTTCCTCACGGGTCATGGTCTTGCCGGTCCACGCATTGTAGAAACGCATGTAGTCGTCGGCAAGGTCCTCGGCGGGGGTCTTCTTCATCATGTCCACGCTGCGGAGATACACGCGGAGGAAGGCCACGATGTCGCCCTTGTGCTTGTTGGCATAATCCATATTGGCGACGAGCAGGATGGGCTGGCGGGCATTGCAGTCGCTGGAGTGCGCTACAGTCTTCAGGCCGAGCTTTTCGGCTTCAAAGGTCTGGGGGGCCCACAGCGCGATGGCGTCGCCCTGGCCGTCGGCAAACGCCTTCATGGCTTCGGACGGCTGCATGTCGACGATGTTGACGTCACGCTCGTTCAGGCCAAGGACGTGCAGCCAGCGGCTCAACATGTAGTGAGCGGACGTGCCCTTGGGGACGATGAAGGTCTTCCCGCGCACGGATCCGGGATTGCCGTACACTTCCGGGCAGTTGGGGTTAAAACCCTTCATTTTGAGGATGGGGCTGTCGGCACGCGTGAAAATAGCGTTGGAAGCGGATTCGTCGTTGCCGATGCCGACGATGTACAGGCGGCTGCTCAACGAAGCGGTCAGCGCGGGCATGGCGCCAACGCCGGCAATGGCCCAATTGGACGACTGCATCTCGTCAATGACGTTTTTACCGGATTCAAAGGGCAGCAATTCGAGATCCAGCCCTTCAGCCTTGTCCCATCCCTTTTCTCTGGCGTACCAGACCAAAAACGTTTCATGCTCGCCGAGCCATGCCGTGCGAAGAGGCACAAGGGGCTTGGCGAACGCTGCGGAGCCGCTCAGGCACCACGCGACCACAAAAAACAGGGCCAACAGACCAGCAAAGGGATTGCGCACTTTCATGATTTCCTCATCCACCCATGAGAACGTTCGTTTCCCCGGCTTCCGAACAGAGCCACTCCCCACAGAACAGCCAAGGACATTTGCCATGACCATACCTCAAAAAAAAGGCAGTGGCAACGCGGGGTGCTCTTCAGAGTTTTTCGGTGTCAAAAGAATCATGGAACAAGCGCCGCATCATCACGCCCGACATGGCGGCAGGAACGGCATCAGGGCCATTCCCTTGCTTCTTTTAAGGAAGCGGCATATCTTTCAGGGCAGAATCCGTACCGTCAGCGCCGCGCGGCGCGCTCCGGGCCGACCGGAAAGGCCCCCAAGCGTTCCCGCCGCGCTCTTTCTTACGCAACAAACGTTCCCGCGATCCGTTTTCGCGTATCCTGCGAGGGAGTTCATGGCACTTTTGAGTTTACAGGGCGTCACGCTCAATCTGGGCGGCAAGACGCTTCTCGATACCGCCGACCTGCATGTGGAGCAGGGTGAGCGGGTTTGTCTCGTCGGGCGCAACGGCGTCGGCAAGTCGTCCCTGATGGCCCTGCTGTCCGGCGACCTCACGCCCGACGGCGGCACCATCGTCCGCACGCCGGGCGTCACGTTCGGACATATGCCGCAGGCCGTGCCCGATCATTGGAGCGGCCCGGTCTTCGGCGTGGTGGCCTCAGGGCTCGGCAAGGAAGGCGAAGCGCTGGCCGCCGCCCATCTCATTGCCACGGGCCGCGAGGATCAGCTCTCCGCCGCCAAACTGGCGCTGGCCCGCGACCTCCTCCAGAGCGGGGAAGGCTGGGAACGCCACGGCGACATCCTTGAGGCGATCAACCAGCTCGGGCTCGATCCCGAGGCGGACTTCGCCACACTTTCCGGAGGGAACAAGCGCCGCGTGGCGCTGGCCCGCGCCCTCGTCGCCTCCGAAAACCTGCTGCTCGACGAGCCCACCAACCATCTGGACATCAAGACCATCGCGTGGCTGGAAGATTTCCTCGTCCGGCGGGTCAAAACCTTCGTCTTCATCAGCCATGACCGTGCTTTTGTCCGCCGCCTCGCCACGCGGATCGTGGAGGTGGACCGCTCCCAGCTCTACAGTTATGCCTGCACGTTCGACCAGTTCCTCGAACGCCGGGAGGAACGCCTCGACGCCGAGGAAAAACAGGCCGCGGCCTTCGACAAGAAGCTCGCGCAGGAAGAGGCGTGGATACGGCAAGGCATCAAGGCCCGCCGCACCCGCAACATGGGCCGCGTCCGCGCGTTGCAGGCCATGCGTTCCGAACGGATGGCCCGCGTGTCGCGTCAGGGCGTCGTTTCCATGCTCGCGCAGGAGGCGGAACGCTCCGGCAAGCTGGTTATCGAGGCGAAACAGGCGGGATTCGCCTACCCAGACGGCTACCGCGTATTCAACGCCTTTTCGACCATCATCCAGCGCGGGGACCGCATCGGGCTCATCGGCAACAACGGCGTGGGCAAGACCACCCTGCTCCGCCTCCTTCTCGGCGAACTCGAACCCACGGAAGGCTCCATCCGGCACGGGACGCGGCTCGAAGTCAGCTATTTCGATCAGCTCCGCTCCTCGCTCGATCCTGAAAAATCGGTCATGGACAACGTGGCGAACGGCAACGACACCGTGACCATCAACGGGCAGCAGCGACATGTGGCCAGCTACCTCATGGATTTCCTCTTTGAATCGGACCGGCTCAGGGTTCCGGTACACACGCTTTCCGGCGGCGAGCGTAACCGCCTGCTCCTCGCCAAGCTGTTCACCATGCCCTCCAACCTGCTGGTTCTCGACGAACCCACCAACGATCTGGATGTGGAAACGCTGGAACTGCTTGAAGAGCTGCTCGCCAGCTATTCAGGGACGGTGCTCATGGTCAGCCACGACCGCGAGTTCCTCGACAACCTCGTCACCACCACACTGGCGCTCGAAGGCGACGGGCAGGTGCGCGAGTACGTGGGCGGGTACACGGACTGGCTGCGCCAGCGCCCCGAGCCCGTGGCTGCCCACACCGACAAGCCGAAACCCAAGCCGCTGGCCCCTCCGGCCAAGATCGGCCCGCGCAAGCTGACCTTCAAGGAACAGCGCGAGCTTCAAATGCTCAAGGACGAATTGGAAGCCCTGCCCGGCAAGATGGCGGCGCTGGAAGACGAACAGCATACGCTGGAAGACCGGCTCAACGATCCCGGCTTCTTCGCGCGCGATCCCGACGGATTCAACGCTACCGCCAAGCGCATCTCCGAGCTTGACGACGAGCAGACCGCCGCTCTCCAGCGCTGGGAGGATGTCGAGTTCCGCATTGCCGAACTGGAAGGCAAGGCCGAAGACAAGTAGAGCCATTGGGGAGGGAAAACTTTTCTGAAGAAAGGGGGAACCCCACACTTTTCCCTCCCCTCCCCAAACCCCACCCCACTCTTTCCAAAGAGCTTTGTGCTTATTGAATCCCTGTTCGCAGGTCTTTTGGGAGCACAGGTTCTCTTTTAAAAAGACACACATTGAGGTGACACACTATCCGTCACACTTCATCAAGCTGTATTTACATTCTTTTTTACCTCCATGCATTGTCACCATGACAATCCACATTGTCCCGTTCGCCAAAAAGATTGATCCATGACCAGCCGGATCGCTCCCCCGGTTCTCCGGAGCGCTGTTAAGTTGCGTCCATCATCAACGCAATCAGCAGCTTCTCAAGGAGATAGATCATGGAAAAAGGAACGTTCCAGCTCAAGTCCGGCCTGGCCGAAATGTTGAAGGGCGGCGTCATCATGGACGTCACCACCCCCGAACAGGCAAAAATCGCACAGGAAGCGGGCGCGTGCGCCGTCATGGCGCTTGAGCGCGTCCCCGCCGATATCCGCAAGGCCGGGGGCGTCGCCCGCATGGCCGATCCGACCATCGTCCTCCGCATCATGGACGCCGTGACCATCCCGGTCATGGCCAAGGCGCGCATCGGCCACATCGTCGAAGCCCGTATCCTCGAATCCCTCGGCGTCGACTACATCGACGAAAGCGAAGTGCTGACCCCCGCCGACGACCGCTTCCATATCGACAAGCGCGACTACACCGTGCCGTTCGTATGCGGAGCCCGCAACCTCGGGGAAGCCCTGCGCCGCATCGCCGAGGGCGCTTCCATGATCCGTACCAAGGGCGAGCCCGGAACCGGCAACGTCGTCGAAGCCGTGCGCCACTGCCGCATGGTCCTCGGCGAAGTCCGGGCCCTGTGCGCCCTGCCCGAAGAGGAAGTCGCCAACTTCGCCAAGGAAAACGGCGCGCCGCTCGAACTCGTGCTCAAGATCCGCGCCGAAGGCCGTCTGCCTGTGGTGAACTTCGCCGCTGGGGGCATCGCCACGCCCGCCGACGCCGCTCTCATGATGCAGCTCGGCCTTGATGGCGTGTTCGTGGGCTCCGGCATCTTCAAGTCCACAGATCCGGCCAAACGCGCCAAGGCCATTGTCGCAGCCGTGACCCACTACAATGATTACAAAATTCTTGCCGAAGTCTCCCGCGATCTCGGCGAAGCCATGCCCGGCCTGGAAATCTCGACCATCGCGCCCGAACAGCGTATGCAGGAACGGGGCTGGTAAACCGATGGCCGCAACGTCCGTTCCGCGCATCGGCGTGTTGGCCATTCAGGGGGCCTTCCGAGAACACGTCCGCTCTCTCTGCCTCTGCGGAGCCGAAACCGTGGAAATCCGCACGCGGGAAGACCTCGAAGGTCTCTCCGGCCTCGTGTTTCCCGGCGGCGAAAGCACGGTCATGGGCAAGTTCCTTATCGAATGGGGCATGATGGACCGTGTGCGCGAGCTGATCCTGAGCGGGATGCCCGTATTCGGCACGTGTGCGGGGCTTATCCTGCTCTGCTCGGACATCCTCGATCATCCCGGGCAGCCGCGCATCGGCCTCTTGAACGCTTCCGTGCGCCGGAACGCCTTCGGGCGGCAGATCGACAGCTTCACGACTCCGCTGGAGCTGTGCCCGTTCCCCACAGCGAGCGGCAATCCAACGGATCAGCCTCCCCTCGAAGCCGTGTTCATCCGAGCGCCGCTCATTGAAAAGATCGGCCCCGGCGTGGAGGTACTCGCCCGGGTCAACGGGTTCCCCGTTGCCGTGCGGCAGGGGAACGTCCTCGCCACCTCCTTCCATCCCGAGTTGACCGATGACCTGCGTCTTCATCAGTGGGTCGTGGATATGGCTGGAAAGAATTAAGCATTGAGAAGGGGAGAGGGGGCCTTTCTGGACAAAGGCCCCCTCTCCCCTCCTCAAACGCCTCCCCTCTCCCTCCCAAGACTTTTGCAAGGGGCAATGACGGCAACGGGAACCGCGCAGTATCGGTTCGGAGGCTTTCGTCTCCCGGCAACGCAAAAGTATAAATACATTCTTGCCTTTTTAAACAAAAACGGCACGCCCCTCTCTTCCAGCCATAGAACCATCCTTCATCAGGGATTCGATAATGTTGAAAGTCTTTGAAGTAGGGGATGGGTTTTGGGGAAGGGGGATAAACGTGGGGGTCCCCTTCTACAGAAAATTTCTCCCCCTTCCCCAATCTTCCTCACGTCCTCCCTCCTCCAGCCATACCATACCAGTGGACAGAGCACGGCCTGACAACGTATAGAAACCCAGACGGACGCTTTCACAGCGGGAACATGAATCCCGGCGTTTCGGAGGACCTATATGCGATTTCTTCAATTTTGCGGCCTGATCCTGCTCGGCGGCCTCGTCAGCTGCTCTTGGCAGAGCGCCCCCACTCCCCCCCCAGTGGAACCCCAACCGCTTTCACCCGTGGCCCAGTTCATGGTCGCCAACGCCACAGGCGCTACGGCGGTCATAGAAGATGAAACTTTCGGCGGCGAAGTCCGTGTAACGCTTGAAGACGCCTTCCTTTCCGCAGCGGGCGAAACCTGCAAGCGGGCTACTCTGCTTTCGGCGCAGCATGAAGCGGAAATCGTCGTGATCTGCCACAACGGGCAGGAAGGCGACGGAAGCAACCCCGGCGAATGGCGGCTCATGCCCCGCGTGTGGGGCAAGGGCATTTCCACGCCGTAGCCTGTCGGCACATCCAAGCACCCCCTTCCGGCGCGCCGGGAGGGGCGTTTCCTGTCGTCCTCTTTTGGACGCCGTTCGACCATCCCTCTGGAGGCATCCCTTGTTTTCCCGCAGTAATCTGCTGTTTTTCCTTTATTGCCTGCTGGCTATGACGTTTGCCCTTCCGGCGTCGGCCGCTGATGCCGCATCCGCCAGCGCCACGGCAACGGCGACCGCCACAGCTTCGGCCCCGGCTGCGCCTGCGGCTCCGGCAGCCGATCCCGCTCCGTTTGGAACCAACCTCTTTCAAGGGCACTTTTCCCAAAGTTCAACCAGTAAGGTCATACAGAGCGGCGACCGCCTGATCATGCGTTTGTGGGGCGGACGCACGATGGACGATATCCTGACCGTCGATCCCGAGGGCATGATCACCATTCCCGATGTCGGGCGCGTGCCTGTGGCGGGCCTGCCCATCGATGCCAAAGAACCGCTTGAACAGGCCATCAAGAGCAAGCTCAACGCGGCGGGCGTGGTCGATGTGGAGATGTATATCCGCCCGATGGACACCCAGCCCGTCTCGATCTTCGTGACCGGCTTCGTGCCCCGCCCCGGCAATTATACGGGCACGCCGTCCGATACCATCCTCGCCTTCCTCGACAAGGCGGGCGGCATCGACTCCAAGCGCGGCAGCTACCGCAATATCCGCGTATTGCGCCAAGGGCAGGAAGTGGGCTCGTTCGACCTCTATCCCTTTGCACTGAAAGGCGCCATGCCGCATATCCGCTTTCAGGACGGCGACACCGTTGTTGTCGGCGAAAAGGGGCCTTCCGTCATCACTTCCGGCGAAGTCCGCAATACGGCGCGCTTTGAATTCAAGCCCGGCGAACTGACCGGCGCGAAGCTCATCGAGCTTGCCGATCCGCAGCCGAGGGCCACGCACGTCAGCCTCAGCGGATCGCGCGGCGGCGCTCCCTACAACCTGTATCTGCCCATGAACGACTTCAAGGCGTTGCGCCTTGAGAACGGCGATCAGATCAGGTTCCTCGCGGATCGTCCCGGGGATACTATCATGGTCGAAGCGCAGGGGGCCATCCGTGGCGCGTCGCGTTTCCCGGTGCGCCGCAACACGCGCCTGCACGAGGTCATGAGCTACATCGCCGTGGAACCGGGCCGCGCCAACCTCGAAGGCCTGTACATCAAGCGCAAAAGCGTGGCCGTCCGCCAGAAGAAGGCCATTGAAGACGCCCTGCGCCGTCTGGAGCAGAACGCCTATACCGCTACATCAGCCAGCTCCGATGAAGCGCAGATCCGCTCCAAGGAAGCGGAAATGCTGTCCAATTTCATTTCCCGTGCCAAGGAGGTGCAGCCCGAGGGCGTCGTCGTGGTCGGCACCAAGGGCAACATCGCGGATCTCGCCCTTGAGGACGGGGACGTCATCGTCATTCCCGAGAAGACCGATGTAGTGCTCATCAGCGGTGAAGTCATGATGCCGCAAGCCATTGTCTGGAACAAAGACAAGGATATGGACGACTACATCAAGGGGGCTGGCGGATTCAGCAACCGTGCCGACGAATCGAACCTCATCGTCGTCCATCCGAGCGGCGAAGTCGTCCCCCGCGCCAAGGAAGTGCTGCCCGGCGATCAGGTGCTCGTCCTGCCTCGCGTGGAGTCCAAGAACCTGCAGGCCGTCAAGGACATCTCGCAGGTGCTCTATCAGGTCGCCGTCGCCTGCAAGGTTATTTTAGATCTGTAATAGATTGGGGAGGGAGGGGAACCTTTCTGAAGAAAGGTTCCCCTCCCTCCCCAAACCCCATCCTCTCCTTCCCAAGGCATTCAGCCTTATCGAATCCCTCCCCCGTACATTCCCTGTTTTCGCCGGATCCTGCGTAGCGATCTACTTCTCAACAGTGTAGAAATACACGATCTATCCGTTCGGCCATGTACTACTTGCGGCAGGCGGCTCCCACCTTCCGGGGGGAGCCGCTTCTCCCTTATTGTCCGAAAAATCAGGCAAGTCATCTTTTCATGACAATCAGTCAGAAAAAGATGACTCACTATCCCAGTGCGCGGATCCCCGCCGACATGATTCCGGGCAGTTAGACTCAGGCCCAAATGGCACCTTTTTTGCTGTTTGCGTGACAATGGTGTGAAAAAAAGCACTATAACCGCGAACGGGATGAATCGTATGTTCTTTCGCTCCATGAAAGTCTGGATCGCGGCAACGGTACTTGTTGTGCTCGTGCTGGCAGGCACGGCGATAGGGGTGCATGTCACCTCATCGACGTCGTTCTGTCTGTCCTGTCACGAAATGCGGGTGCATCAGCAGGAGTTGGCGCTTTCCCCCCACGCGCAGGATGCGAGGGGCAACGCCATCGAATGCGTGCAATGCCACATTCCGAGCACCAACATCGTCCGTATGCTGTCGGCCAAAACGTGGCTGGGGACCAAAGACTTGTGGGTACACGCCACGACGGGCGGCAGCGTGACGCTCAACCGGAGGGAAATCCAGCCGGAGGCGCGGCGCTTCATGGATGACGCCAACTGCCGCGCCTGCCATGAGGATCTGTACCGCAACGCCAAGAACGATGGGGCGATTTCCGAATACGGACGCCTCGCCCACGACAACTATCTGGACAAGAACGGATCGTCCCGCAGCGGCTGCGCCGGGTGCCACCGCAACATCGCGCACCTGCCGCCCGAGGACCGCCATTACGACGTCAACGCCGCATTCGCCAGCAAGCTCACCTTCAAGGAGGTCAGGTAATGGCCAGACTGCTGAAAAAGCCTCTTATCATCGCGTTAGCCGCAGTGATCCTGCTGGTGATCGGGTTCTTCGCCTACATCCAGAACGCCTTCACCGGGACGCGCTGCGAAGCCGCGAAGCATCTGGACGCCGACATGATCGGCGACTGTTACGGCTGCCACCTCAAGGTGACGCCGCAGGTTGCGCAGGACTGGTATGAAAGCAAGCACGGCGTCACGCTGGTCCGCTGTCAGGTCTGCCACGGCCAGCCGGACGGCAAGGGCGCTGTCCCGTTCAAGCGCGTCCCCGGCGTGGAAGTCTGCGCGGCCTGCCACGGCCTCGCCATCGACAAGATGACCGCCCTCTACGGCAAGCGCGACGACTGCTCCACCTGCCATCCCTATCACGCACGGCCCATGCACGGAAAGGTGTATGAAAACCGCCAAGCCACAACCAAGACGGTGCTGGAATAGGAGGAATGACAATGCAAATGACCCGACGTGATTTTCTCCGCTCCGCAGCCATGAGCGCCGCCCTGGCGGCTGTGGCCGGACCCGCGGGCGTTGCCCGCGCCGCCGAAGCCAATGCCCCCGAAAAGTGGGTCAAGGGCGTCTGCCGTTACTGCGGCACCGGCTGCGGCGTGCTGGTCGGCGTGAAAAACGGCAAGGCCGTCGCCATCAAGGGCGATCCCAACAACCACAACCAGGGCTTCCTCTGTCTCAAGGGCGCGCTCCTCATCCCGGTGCTCAATTCGCCCGACCGCGTGACCAAGCCCATGATCCGCCGCACCAAGGGCGGCCGGCTTGAGCCGATTTCGTGGGACGAAGCCCTCGATCACATGGCGAAGAAGTTCCGCACCACCATTGATACGTATGGCCCCGATGCCGTGGCGTGGTACGGCTCCGGCCAGTGCCTGACCGAGGAATCCTATCTGGCGAACAAAATTTTCAAGGCCGGGTTCAAGACCAACAACGTGGACGGCAACCCGCGCCTGTGCATGGCCTCCGCCGTGGGCGGCTATACGACCACGTTCGGCAAGGACGAACCGATGGGCACCTATGCCGACATCGACCGGGCCTCCACCTTCTTCATCATCGGCTCCAACACTTCGGAAGCGCACCCCGTCCTCTTCCGCCGTATCGCCCGCCGGAAGCAAAACGAACCAGGCGTGAAGATCATCGTGGCCGACCCGCGCCGGACCAACACGTCGCGCATCGCCGACCTGCACATAGCCTTCCGTCCGGGGACCGACCTCGCCCTCATGAATGGCATGGCGTGGGTCATTCTGCACGAAGAGCTGGATAATCCGCGTTTCTACAACAAGTACGCAATATTCAAGACCAGTGACGGCAAGGATGCCACCTTTGACGACTACCGGGCGTTCCTTGAGGACTATACGCCGGACAAGGTAGCCAAGCTCTGCAACATCCCCGAGCAGCAGGTATGGGAAGCCGGGCGCCTGTTCGCGGAATCCCCCGCGACCATGTCCCTGTGGTGCATGGGCATCAACCAGCGTATCCGCGGCGTGTGGGCCAACAACCTGATCCACAACCTGCACCTTATCACCGGGCAGATCTGCCGCCCCGGCGCGACCTCGTTCTCCCTGACCGGACAGCCCAATGCCTGCGGCGGCGTACGCGACACGGGCTCGCTCTCCCATCTGCTCCCCGCCGGGCGCGTGGTCGCCAACAAGGCCCACCGCAACCAGATGGAAGCATTCTGGGGCATCCCGCAGGATTCCATGTCCCCCAATGTGGGGTATCACACCATCGCGCTGTTCGAGGCCCTCGGCAAGGCCGACGTGAAGGCCATAATCATCTGCGAAACCAACCCCGCGCATACGTTGCCGAACTTGAACAAGGTCCACAAGGCCATGTCCAATCCGGACACGTTCATCACCGTCATCGAAGCGTTCCCCGACGCGGTGACGCTTGAGTACGCCGACCTCATCCTGCCGCCCGCGTTCTGGTGCGAACGCGACGGCACGTACGGCTGCGGCGAGCGGCGCTATTCGCTCATCGAAAAGGCGGTCGAGCCTCCGGCGGATTGCCGCCCCACCGTGAATACGCTGATCGAATTCGCCAAGCGCGCGGGCGTCGATCCCAAGCTGGTGAACTTCCGCAACTCCGCCGACGTATGGGACGAATGGCGCAGGCTGTCCATGAAGGGCCCCTACAACTTCGGCGGCATGACCCGTGAACGCATGAAGCGCGAGTCCGGCCTTATCTGGCCCTGCCCCACGGAGACGCACCCCGGCACGAACCTGCGCTATGTACGCGGCGAAGATCCCAACATTCCGGCGGATCACCCCGACAAGATCTGGTTCTACGGCAACCCGAGCGGCAAGGCGAACATCTGGATGCGCCCCTACAAGGGCGCCGCCGAGGAGCCGGATCAGGAATATCCGTTCTACTTGACCTCCATGCGCGTCATCGACCACTGGCACACGGCGACCATGACCGGCAAGGTCCCGGAACTGCTCAAGGCCAACCCCGCCGCGTTTGTGGAAGTGAACACCGAGGACGCCTCACGGCTGAACATCAAGAACGGCGATCAGGTCGTCGTGGAAACGCGGCGCGATGCGCTTACCCTGCCGGCGCATGTCAACGACACCTGCAAGCCGGGGCTCATTGCCGTGCCTTTCTTCGACAAGAAGAAGCTCGTCAACAAGCTGTTCCTCGACGCCACCGACCCCGCGTCCCGCGAGCCGGAGTACAAGATCTGCGCCGCACGGATCAAGAAGGCGTAACCTGCGCTTTCCGGAGAAGCGTTATGCCGTGCCCGTCAGGCTAGAACAGATCTGGCGGGTACGGCCCTCCTCCCAGTGGAGGGGAAGAGGTGGCTGGCCCCGTGTGCCGACATTGTTCTCCATTCCTTCAGCGACAAAGCCGTTTCCTCTCCGTCCGCTTAAAGGGAAAACGCTGCCCGCACCACTGTGCGGAGCGGGGAACGGCCCCTCTGATTCGTCTCATCGGAACATGAAGTGGTTCCGGCAACGGGTTGAAAAAAAAGAGAGGCAGGTGAGGAGTGCGCTCCTCACCCAAAAGCTTCACAAAGGATATTCTATGGCAATAGCAGGCATCACCATCCAGACCACGGCGGAAGCGTACGGAACCGTGCGCGAACGGCTGTGCGCTTCAAAGGATGTGGCGGATACGCAAGAGACGGGCGTGCCCGGTATGCTGGCCGCCGTAATGGAAACCGACGCGGCGTATATTGAGGATGCTCTTGGCGCACTCAGTGGTTGGGACGGCGTGCTGAATGTCGGCCTCGTATCCATCAGCTATGAGGACGAATTGGAAAACAAGGGGTACATCTCTTGCCCGGAGCACAAGCCCCACAAGTGCGGCCCGGCCTGTTTCGGAGAAACGCCCAACCCGCTGGATTAGGAGGCGGAACGTGAGCTTCTTGCGCCCGCCGGGGGCTTTGCCCGAATCCGCCTTTCTGAAAACCTGCATCCACTGCGGGCAATGCGCGGCGGCTTGCCCTTATGGAAGCGTACGTATGCTGGAAACCTTCGGGCCGGAACGCCACACGCCGGAAATCAGGCCGAGCGAAATCCCTTGCTGGCTGTGCATGAAATGCCCCCCGGCCTGCCCCAGCGGAGCGTTGCGGCCCGTGGCCGCCATGAAAGAAGCGAACATGGGCAGAGCTGTGATCTTCAAGGATCGTTGCCTTAACTGGATCGAAAGCGGAACCATGTGCATGACCTGTTACGATCGCTGTCCCCTGCGCGGTGAAGGCATGGTGCTGGACATGGGGTACGTCCCCGCTGTGGGCGAGAGCTGTGTGGGGTGCGGGATGTGCGAATACGTATGTCCGAAAAACGCTGTTGCCGTGGTTCCCGATGTACAAAAGAAGGGAGGGAAGGCATGATCCGCCTTTTGCGGCTGCGGCGTCTGGTACAAGTTGCGGTCCTGCTGCTTCTTGCCGCGCTCCCGTGGCTCAACCGGGATGGTTTCACGGGCATGAAGGGCAGCCTGTTCGCCTTCGACTTTTTCGGGCTGCCGTTTGCCGATCCTCTTGGCGCGGTTCAGATAGGGCTTTCAGGCATCATTCCGGGTTGGCGCTTGATAGCCGGTGCGCTTGTTGTGCTCGCCGTCGCACTGTGCCTTGGGCGCATCTTTTGTTCATGGTTCTGCCCTTTCGGGTTCTTGTCCGAACTCGTACACGCCATCCGGGGCAGACGTCCCCCAAAGCCGCTCAAACACGGATTTCGGTCCCGGGCCGTGATCGCGCTTGTCGGGCTGGCGCTTGTGCCCCTGCTCGGCTTTCCGCTGCTCAACCAGCTTTCCCTGCCCGGCGGCCTGTCCCTTGGCTTTCTGACCGCCGCCGCTCCGCTCTCCTCCAAAACAATCCACACCGTTCTGGAGCACCTCCTCTTCTTTGCCGTGCCGTTTCTGCCCGTGATTACTGTGCTCGCCGTCGAGCTTGTCACGGGCGAACGGCTCTGGTGCCGCTGGGTTTGTCCGCAGTCCGTCCTGCTCGCGCTGATGGCCCGCCTGCCCGTGGCCCCGCGTCTGCGGCGCACGCTGTCCCGTTGTACCTGCAAAGGAGAACCCGCTTGCCGCCGCGCCTGCTCGCTCGGCCTTGATCCCCGAAATCCCCGCTCGGCCTCGCCGCTGGAATGCACCAACTGCGGTGCCTGCGTACTCGCCTGTTCCCGCGTCCACGGCGGCCCTGCCGCTTTGGCGTTGGGGAAGAAGGATTGAAATGTGGGGGAAGGGAGGAGAGGGCTTTCTGCAGAAAGCCCTCTCCTCCCTCCCCCACGCCCCCATCCCTCCTCTCCCAAAGACTTTCATGCTTATCGAATCCCTGTTCGCCGCTTTCCCGGTTTATCTGAGGCCGGTCTTTATTCTTGCGCGCTCAGACAAAAGAGGTTCCCGTCTCCATGAAGACGGGAACCTCTCGAATGGCAATCAAATTTTTTCCGCGTGGCGGGATTTCCGCCATGTGGGTTCTCCACCAGCTGGCGGAAAAGGGGAAACGGGATCAGGACGGTTCTATGGCTGTCCTTTTGTTTTCTTCAACCTCGCTGTCGAGTGCGGCCTTCTCTTCAGGCGCGATTTTGAGCGCGGCGGCAAGGCCATCAAGATAGCTGCGCTCCATGAAGTGATCCACGTCAATGATCATGGCGGAAAGCCGATACAGATCACGGGCTTCGTCGTGGTTGGCTATGCGGGACGCCAGCGAGGCCGGATCGAGCGGTTTATTCAGCAGCGTATCCAGAACCTGCGCCATATCCCGGCCCGGGAACAACGATTCCACGGCATTGTGGATATTGGCCCGTTCCTTGTCGTCGATGTGTCCGTCGGCGCGGGCGGCGAAAACCATCGCCTCCAGCAACAACAGGGCCGTCTGATCCGCCGAAACAGCCGGGGGCGGCGTTTGCTGCAGCTCGGCGGGCCAGCCGCTCGGTGCGGACTGGGCTGACGGGGCCGGTTCGGCGGGTTGCCCCTGTGGGGCCGCGCCGTTGGCTCCGGACCACTTCTGGTAGAATTTCCATGCCAAGGCACCGACGGCGGCCGTCCCACCAACCATCAGCGCGCCTTTGGCAACCTTGCGGGCCGTCTTGCCCGACATCAGCGTGCCGAGCAGTCCCCCGAGCGCCGCCGAGCCGAGCAAACCGCCCAGCCCTCCGGCGGATTTCACCATATCGCCAAGGGCGTTTCCCGTCCCCTGACCGGACGGGGCATCCGCCTTCTGCTGTCCGCCGAGAGCGCCGTTCAGCTTGTCGCCAAGCCCTCCCAGCCCGCCGAGGCCGTTGCTTATCTGATTGAATAAATCCTTCATGAGGAACTCCTTGCCTGTTTGTGAGGCGGAAGAACCTCCCGCCCGGTTACGACACTAACAAAACCGGGCAAATCCGCCAGCGCATGAGAATCTCACGCCTCCCGGCTGTGATGGACCCGGCGCATCTCCCGAAGGAACATGTACAGCACGCCCATTGAGGTCACGAATGACAACGAATCCGAAACGGGCAGACTGATCCAGATGCCTTTCAACTCAAAAAAGCGCGGCAGAATGAGCAGGCAGGGAGCCAGAAACAGCAGCTGACGCGTCAGAGAAAGGAAAATCGACAGTTTGGCCTTGCCGATGGACTGAAAAAAGTTGCCGACGACGATCTGGATGCCAACCAAGGGGAATACCAGCGTAGCGAGGCGCATACCTTCCACGGAGAGGGCGATCAGGCCCGCGTCGTCGGTGAACATCCGGGACACGATTTCCGGAGCGAACTGCCCGGCAAGGAACCCCGCCGTCGTGATCAGCCCGCCCGTGATGACGCCGTACTTCAGCGTCTGCTTTACCCGTTCGAACTGCTGCGCCCCATAGTTGTATCCCACAATGGGCTGCATACCTTGCGTAAGCCCCATAACCAGCATCACGAACAGGATGAGTATCCGGTTGAGGATGCCGAACGCCCCGATGGCCATGTCGCCGCCATACCGCTTGAGGCCGATGTTGATGAGCACCGTTACCAGACAGGCGCACACATTCAGCAAAAACGGCGACATGCCGATGGAAAAGATGCTTGAGACAATCTTCCAGCGCAGCCGGAACGTCCCTTGCCGGAAATGCACGGTGCTTTTCGGATTGCGGAAGTGGCTCAACACCCACACCATACCTACGCATTGTGACAATACCGTGGCGATAGCCGCGCCCCGGATGCCCCATTTCAGCCAAAAGATGAATATCGGTGCCAGAATGATGTTCATGCCCACGGTCAACACGGCGGAAAGCATGGCTTTTTGCGGATACCCCGTGGCCCGCATGATGTGGTTGAGCCCGAACATGGTACAGGTGACCGGCAGGCCGTACAGAATGATCTGCATGAAATCGCGGGCATAGGGCAAGGTGTGTTCGCTGGCCCCGAAAGCCGTCAGCACCGGATCAAGCACCAGTTGCGACAGCAGGCCGAACGTCACCCCGTTGATGAGGCCGAGCAGCAGGACGTTGCCGAGCACGCGGGTAGCGCCGTCGATGTCCTGTTGCCCCAGCCGGATGGAACAGATGGACGCGCCGCCGATGCCGACGAGCAGAACCAGAGCGAAGGTCAGGTTCATGACCGGAAACGTGATCGCAAGGCCGGAAATGGCCAGCGGACCGACGCCGTGCCCGATAAAAATACTGTCGATGATGTTGTAAAGGGAAAAGACCACCATCGCAGCGATGGCGGGCAAGGAATACCGGAGAAGCAGTTTTCCGATCGGTTCTGTTCTCAGCAAAAGCGTGGCGCTGGTGTCAGCCATATGTACCTGCCTTGTCTCTATCGATTGGAGCAATACGAAATACGGAAATCCGTTCTGCGTTGCCGCGCAGGACGGGAAGATGTGGCACTCAACGGAGGGAGGAGTGGAAGAGAAAGCCAAAAAGGTGAGGTGGGCCTGTTTTGAGGCATCCCGCCTGCAAAATCAAGCGGAAAAATACACGTCCGGAACCGCCCCTAAAGACGGGTTCGGCTGAAATACGGCGTTATTGCGGAAGTTACGCAATCTTAGAGCAATGCAAAAAGGCGTCCCGCATTCAGGACGCCTTCCTCCGAAAACGTTAGGCTGCGGAAGGCCGATGCTCCAAAAGAAGCCGCCCGTCAAGCCCGAACACACGGAACGCACCGGCTTCGAAGACGCCATAAGAAGCAGGAAAGCCGCCCTTGGGCAGCGTTGTGCTGCCGGGGTTCCAGAAATGGACGCCGTCGACGGTTTCCCCGCGCGGGATATGGGTATGCCCGCTCAAGACCACATCGCCGGGGCGCACGCCGGGAATGGGGGGGCAACTGGGAAGGTGGTGTCCGTGCTGTGCCACGATGCGCAATCCGTCAGCGGCTATCATGGCGCTGTCTTCCACCGCGAACGGAAGCAGCATGAGATCCACTTCGGCGTCGCAGTTGCCGCGCACGGCCACGATGGGCGTGTCGAAATCCGCGAAGACGGAAACCACGCTTGGCGGCCCATAGCTGGAAGGAAGGGGGTTGCGCGGGCCGTGATACAAATAATCGCCCAGGAGGACCAACATATCGGGCAACAGCTCCTCGCAGCGCCGGCGCAGAAACGCGGCGGCTTCCGGGGAACCGTGCAGATCGGAAGCAATGAGCAAACGCATGGGATATCTTTCTCCAGAAATAAGGATAAATGAGTCTACCCTGTTCCTCCATTGCACGCAAACAGGGTAGAACGGCCGTCCCCGCATGGCCGTGCACACGGAGGCTCAGGATAAAATCCCGGTTGACGGAGCTCCGACCCGGAAGTAGGGTTCTCCGCCGTGCCATTTCCGGCGGAAACGACGGCCATCCGGACCGCCCCCAACCTCTTGAGCCAGCCATGCCCATCTTTTCCCATACCGTCACAGGATACCTGTTCGCCCTGCTCGCCACCGTGGTCTGGAGCGGGAATTTCGTCGTGGCCCGCGGCCTCGCTGGAGCCCTCTCTCCGGTTGAGCTGTCCTTTTGGCGCTGGAGCATCGCGTTTCTGACCATCCTCCCCTTTGCGGGCCGGAGCCTGCTGCGTTCGCTTCCCCTCGTCCGCGGCACATGGGGCAAAGTCATTCTCATGGCCCTGCTCGGCATCACCTGTTTCAACACCTTCATCTATCAGGCCGGGCATACGACCGACGCCACCAACATGTCGCTGCTCGCCACGGCCTCTCCCATCGTCATGGCCGCCATCGCGCACCTGTTCCTGCGGGAGCGGCTTTCCCGGTTCCAGTTCTTCGGGCTGTGCGGCGCCCTCTGTGGGGTCATCATCCTCGTGTCGCGCGGCAGGCTCGGCACCCTTCTCGGGCTGCGCTTTGCGCAAGGCGACTTATGGATGCTCCTTTCAGTCTTCCTGTTCGCCGTCTACAGCCTTATGCTCCGCTGCCGTCCCAAGGCATTTCCACAAAAGGCCTTTCTTGCCCTGCTCATCGGCATCGGCGTCCTCGGCCTGATCCCGCCCCTGCTTTGGCAGGCCGCCGACACCGGGCTGAGCCCGCTGGACGGCTCCATCCTCAGCGCCCTCATCTACATAGGGGTCGGGGCATCGGTCGTTTCCTTCCTCGCGTGGAGCCTCGCGATCGAACGCATCGGCATGGTCAGGGCGGGCATCATCTACAACAGCATCCCGCTGTTTGCGAGCCTTGAGGCCACATTGTTCCTGGGCGAGTCCATCACGCTTCCGCAGATGATCGGCGGAGTGCTCATCATCGGCGGCATCTGCTACGCTTCATTCGGCGATCTCTACGCGGCAAGGCGTCTTCTCAAGTAATCCTTCCCCTCACGCCGTAAAACGAAAGGCCCTCCTCAACGGAAGGGCCTTTTTTCAATCTCGATGTTTCTTGTCGTGGTGTTCTTTGAACTTTTTCGCCTGTCCGGGCGGAAGCCCTCCCTTCTTGGCAAGTCCGGGGGGCACGCCCTTCCACTTATCCCGATCGTGATCGTAGCGAGACTGCCCGTATCCGAACCGACGCGGATCGACCTTGTATTTCCGGGCAATGCGCTCCCAGCTGTAGCCGTCGTCGCGCAGGGAGCGAATACGGGATTCGCTTACTCCCGCGATGTGCGCCATCGTGCGGATTCTCGCCCGTTCGAGGCGTGACTCGGCATTGCGCCAATCACGATCATACCGGCTGTAATCCCTGCCCCCCTGCATAGCGTCGTTAAGGGCATCATGGGCCCTGTCGGCGGCACGGGTCATATCCGCCAATTGTTCGAGCGCATCGGAAAAATTGCTCAGATTTCCCGAAAAAGCCGGAAGCGGCGCAAGGCTCAATACTCCGGCAAACGCCATAACGAGCAGGCAATGCTTTTGGTTCATATGGCGGTTCTCCTGTTCTTGTACAGTATTCCTGACCGTGTGGAAACGCCTCTACGGTGTTTCGCCAGAAAGAGCAACGCCCTTACGGACCACGCCCGGATGGCTCGTTTTTTCCCTCTTCAAAACAAGTTGGTTTCATTCGGAAAACTCTAATACTGCGGCCTGAAGCAAAATATATAACGCCATGCCGAACGGCTCTCAGAGGCTTTCCGCGTCATGGGCATCAAAAGCCTCGGCATCACGGAAACGGTGATTCCGTTGGCCGCAGCCGCCTCATGGCAACGTGCCGCCGCAGGCTCAATGGAAACTGAAGTTGCCACCGATAGCTATCGAGGCTTTTGACGCGGCGAACGCCTAAAGGGCTCTCATCTTCTTTCCTTATGCTCTTTCGGTGAACCATGATCCTTCTTCCATGATCACTGGCAGTATAGGTTCTTTCATACCTTGAAAACCTCGGTACCGCATCGTTCCGTTTTTCAGGTTGCCCCAACTCCACCCCACGCAGCAAATAGGGGAAAAAGAACTTTACAGAAAAGGAAGGGGCGACGGGAAACAACGTGAACCATCCCTTTCTCGATTCCATGTCCGGCCCATTGCATTTTTTCATCTTCCCTCCGCCTCCAGTACGTGTCCACCTGCCTCTCCCGCATCTATAATTTGGACATACGCATTCTACATATCCATAATGTACACACAAAAAGACACGTTACGCGGTCCAGACAGCGCCGTGTGGACTGTGTGGAACACTTCAAGACTCTGTTCAAGCCGGAAGTCCCGCCGAAGCTGATGTGGAAAAACGCTGCAAAAGTACTCGGGCTTGAAATCTCCGAAGGGGATTAAGGCGTAAGAGACGAATACATCTCTCCCACTCGCTGTGAACAATGGCTCCCGCATTGGGGCCCCCTGTATCCTTACGAGGGGCATACCTTTTTCCATTTTGCAGATTTCAAACGACTAACCGGCAGAGCTTATAGAAAAATATCAAAAAGCAGCTCTCCCCGATACCCCTTGGGTGTATACATGCGCTGGATACGAAAAAAGGCAGCTACGGTTTCCGTAACTGCCTTATTTCATTCTGGTACCGGGAGCGAGACTTGAACTCGCAAGATGTTGCCATCGGCGGATTTTGAGTCCGCTGCGTCTACCAATTCCACCATCCCGGCGTGTCGAAGCCGTCTTATGCCACAATGTCTCCTCACGGTCAAGTGGAGAATGGTTCCGTGCCCTCTTTTCCCGCGTGGAACCTCGCTTTCCAAAGCATTCGCGGCTCAGCCCTTGCGTCATGCCGGATTCTCTGACACAACAACTGTGTTTTCGTTCACCTTTTTCCATAACTATGAGGCATCATATGTTCCAGTCTCTGGGTGCAAAAACATTCATTCTTCCGACTCCAGTATTCCTCGTAGGTACGTATGACCATACCGGCCGTCCCAACATCATGACCGCCGCATGGGGAGGCATCTGCGCCTCTCAGCCGCCGAGCATCGCCGTTTCCATCCGCAAGAGCCGTTGGACCTATAACGCCATTCTTGAGCGCAAGTCCTTCACCATCAACATTCCTTCCCGCAAACTCGCCGCGCAATCCGATTTCGCCGGGATGCATTCCGGGCGCGATACCGACAAGTTCACGGCCCTGAATCTTACCCCCGTTCCCGCCGAACATGTGGACGCACCCGGCATCGCCGAATGTCCCGTTATTGTTGAGCTGACGCTCTCCCATACGCTTGAGCTCGGTTCACACACCCAGTTCATCGGCGAGATCATGGACGTGAAGGTCGACTCCGCCTGTATGCGTGAAGATGGCCTCCCCGATCCCGCACTCATCGATCCGCTGCTTTTCGCGCCGCTCGTCCAGGAATATTGGGCTATCAGCCAGTTTGAGGCTCGCGCCTTCTCCGCAGGCCACGCCCTCACGCATTCCGCCGTATTGGGGTAAGAGGAAATGTGGGGGAGGGGAGAAGGGGACTTTCTTCAGAAAGTCCCCTTCTCCCCTCCCCCACACCCCTCCCCTCATCCTTCAAAGGCTTTTCCCTTTATCGAATCCCCCATCCGCAGTATTCACTATGCCCAAGAATCACTCCCCCATGACAATACCATTCCAGATCCAGCGGTGGTCATCAAAAAACGCCCGAATACACGAGCGTATCCGGGCGCCTTCACTTTCTCATCCAACGGAACTGCCGCCGGGCGGCCTCCCCACCAGTCTAAAATCTTAGGAGGGAAAAGGAGCCGTGGGGTGCTCTCCCCTTCTCCAGAAAGGTTCCCCTTTCCCTCACCAATTCCACTCTCGCATTCTACCTCTATCGCAAGTCGCGGAGCTTCCGCTGCCCCTCCTCGTCACGATACAACTTATACACGACAGAATCCACAAGCCCCTGCCAGCTGGCTTCGATGATGTCATGCGACACGCCCACGGTCACCCATGTGCTGTCGGCGTCGCCCGATTCGATAAGCACACGGACAACGGAGGCCGTCCCGCCCGTACCGTCGGAAGCGGAAAGGACGCGGACCTTGAAGTCCAACAGCTTCATTTCCTTCAAACGCGGATAGAACGGCAGAAGCGCCTTGCGGAGCGCGGTATCAAGCGCGTTGACCGGGCCGTTGCCGGTGGCTGCGGTATGCTCGACGGCACCCTCCACTTCCACCATGACCGTGGCTTCTTCCATCGGCAACTCATGGCTGGCATCACGCACGGCGCTCACATGGTACTGCACCAGCTTGAAGAAGTCCCGGACGCCGCGCCGCGCCAGTTTGCGCAGGATGAGCAGCTCGACGCTGGCTTCGGCGGACGCGTAGTCGTACCCGAGGCTGGCCTTCTTTTTCAGCTCGTTGAACAGCCCCTTGACCACGGGCTCGTCCTTGTCCAGATGGAACCCGAACCGGCGGGCCAGCGAAACGATGTTGCTCCGTCCGCCGAGCTCCGTGATCAGAATGCGCTGGCCGTTGCCGACCAACTCCGGCTCCATATGCTCGTACAGGGAGGAACAGCGGTTGACGGCGCTGACGTGCACCCCGCCCTTGTGCGCAAACGCGGAATTGCCCACGAAAGGCTGGCGGTTAAACGGCTTCATATTCGCCACTTCAGCGAAGTAGGACGACAGTTTGGTCAGCTGGCGGAGCCGCACATCAGCGGGCTCAGGCAAGCAGGTCAAACCGCATTTCACCTGCAATACCGGGATGATCGAGCACAGGTTGGCATTGCCGCAGCGCTCGCCCACCCCATTGATCGTGCCCTGCACCATTTCCGCGCCAGCCTGCACGGCAACGATGGTATTCGCCACCGCCATCTCGCAGTCGTTGTGCGTATGGATGCCAAGCCGCACTTCCGGCAAGGCCACGCGCAGATCCGAAACGATCTGCTGCATCTCGTTCGGCAGGGTGCCGCCATTGGTGTCGCACAGATTGATGATCAGCGCGCCCGCCTCGTGCGCGGCCCGCAGGACAGCCAGCGAGTATTCCGCATTCCGCTTGTAGCCGTCGAAAAAGTGCTCCGCGTCAAAATAGACTTCCGGCATGGAGCGCTTCAAGTAGGCTACCGAATTACGGATAATGTCCAGATTCCGTTTGGGGTCCAGACGCAGGGCTTCCTTCGCATGGCGTTCGCACGATTTGCCGAAAATCGTCCCCGCCGTCGCGCCGGAAGCGATGAGCGCGTTCAGATTCGGGTCTTCTTCCACCTTGTTGTCGGGATGGTGCGTGCTCCCAAACGCGGCGATACGGGCGTATTTCAGGTGATAGTTGGCGATCTCCTTGAAAAACGCCACGTCCACCGGATTGGAACCGGGCCAGCCGCCTTCGATATAGTCGATGCCGAATTCATCAAGGCGCAAGGCGATCTTGATTTTATCCGGGGTCGACAGGTTGACGTCTTCGGCCTGCGTGCCGTCGCGGAGGGTCGTATCGTACAGGACAATCTTCTGCGTCATGGCGTTCCTTTCCAGTGGTTACTCTGCGGAACCGCAGCAGGAGCACTGCCCGCCGCAAGCAACCGGGTATTCACCATTGAAACAGGCGAGACAGTACTTGTCCGGCTCGGAAACCGAGTTCAGCAGCCCTTCGATGGTGAGGTAATGAAGCGAATCAAGATTCAGCAGGCCGGGCAAGGCTTCCAGAGGGTGGTTGGCGGCCACGAGTTCCCCGCGGGACGAGAAATTGATCCCGTAGAAGCAGGGATGGCGCAACGGCGGACAGCTCACGCGGAAATGTACCTCACGAGCGCCCAGCTCACGCAGCTTGACCACGCGGGTGCGAACCGTCGTGCCGCGCACGATGGAGTCGTCGACGATGCAGATGCGACGGTTCTTGATCATGGAACGCACCGGGTTCAGCTTCACGCGGACGCCGAAATTGCGCATGGTCTGGGAGGGCTGAATGAAGGTGCGGCCCACGTAGTGGTTACGGATATACGCCTGTTCGTAGGGCACACCGGCGGCATGAGCAAAACCGATGGCCGCGTACACGCCGGAGTCCGGGAACGGCATGACCAGTTCGGCGTCGGTGGGCGCTTCCTTGGCCATTTCGTAGCCCATGTGCTTACGGCACTGATACACGTCTTCACCGAACACGATGGAGTCGGGGCGGGCAAAATAGACCAGCTCAAAAATGCACTGGCGGACAGGCACCTTGCCGGCATTGTTGAGTGGGCGGCTGACGACCTTGTCGCCGTCGACGACAACCATTTCTCCGGGCAACACTTCACGGAGATATTCGGCCTCCAACAGGTCAAAAGCGCAGGTTTCGGAAGCGAACACATAGGCGTCGTCCACCTTGCCCATTGCCAACGGATGGAAGCCGTGGGCGTCGCGTAGCGCGATGATGCGGCCTTCGGACAGGATGATGAGGGAATACGCCCCGCGCACGCGATCGCAAGCGGAGAGGATAGCCTCTTCAAGATCCTTCTTTTTGGCAAGGCTGCGCGCAATGAGGTGCACGAAAATTTCACTGTCGCTGCTGGTCTGGAAGATGGCGCCTTCGCTTTCCAGTTCGCCGCGGAGTTCCGAGGCATTGGTCAGATTGCCGTTGTGGGCCAGCGCGATCTCGATGCCGCAAACCCGGACGACCAGCGGCTGGGCGTTTTTGCGAACCGAAACCCCCGAGGTGGAGTAACGCACGTGGCCGATGGCCCTGTTGCCCTGCAATTCCTGACCGAGCGTCGCCTCGTCGTATACGTCCGGCACGAGCCCCATGCCCGCGTGCAGCCGGATGTGCTTGCCGTCATAACTTGCGATGCCCGTGCTTTCCTGCCCACGATGCTGGAGGGCGTACAGACCGAAATAGGCCATCCGAGCCGCTTCAGGATGTCCAGAAATACCAAAAATTCCGCACATACAATACCTTTTGTCACGAAGAGGGCGGAAAAAGCCCCTTGAAGAAAGGCTTCTTCCGCCCTCTTCAGGCTTTCCTTCCGCTCCGTCGACCTTTGTTGTGGTCAGTGGATAACGCCCGCGGAGGCAGGGCGTTCGTTGTACGCTTGTCGCAGTCCAGCGGGGCTTTGCCCCATTCCCGGCAGTGTCCCGCCCCCGTCGGCGGATAGCCTTCCGCCCCAGACAAGGGCAGGGATTCCGGCATCGCGTTTCCGCGAGAGGCCGCAGGCTGACCGAAACAGGCAAGCCTTCCGGTACAACGGCATCACGGTTGCATACCGTTTCCGCCGCCGTCCCGGAAGGCCGGGTATCTTTTCAAAAAAGGAGGGAGGAATGATAAAAAAAACTTCCGGTTCTTGCAACACGCGGAGAACCGCCCCTCCTTAAAGAGGCTTTCAACAGGGGAGGAACGAGGGAGGGCCTCCTTATCAGAGAGCCCTTCCCGCGGGTTACTCGCCCTTATAGTATTCCTGAAGGCTCTTTACGCGCACTTCGGTGGTCCGGGCCGCACCGATGGCGCGGGCAATGGCCTTCGCGCCGGACAACGTGGTGCTGTACGGCACGCCGTAATGGAGCGTAGCCTGCCGGATAGCCTTGGAGTCGTGCGCGGTGCGCTTGCCCGAGGCGGTGTTGATGACCAGCGAGACTTCGCCGTTCTTGATGAGGTCGACGATGTTCGGGCGGCCTTCATACACCTTGAGCACGCGGGTGGACGGGATGCCCTGTCCCGCCAAAAGCCCGGCGGTACCGGAGGTGGCGAGCAGTTCGAAACCGAGATCCACATACTGGCGGGCGACCTCAGCCACAAAGCGCTTGTCGCGGTCGTTCACGGACAGGAACACCTTGCCGCCTTCCGGCAGCTTCTGGCCCGCGCCCCACTGCCCCTTGAGGAAGGCTTCCTCAAAGGTCGGAGCGATACCCATGACTTCGCCGGTGGAACGCATTTCAGGTCCGAGCAGGATGTCCACGCCGGGGAAGCGGCGGAACGGGAAGACGGATTCCTTGACGGACACGTATCCGGAACGGCGCATGGACCAGGGGTCCAGTTCCTTGAGGGTTTTGCCGAGCATCACCTGCGTGGCGAGACGCGGCAGGGGCACGCCCGTGGCCTTGGAGACGAACGGTGCGGTACGGGAGGCGCGGGGGTTCACTTCGAGAATGAACACAACCCCGTCCTTGACCGCGAACTGGATGTTCATCAGGCCGACGACGCGCAGTTCCTTGGCAAGGGCCACGGTCTGGCGTTCGATTTCGGCGACGGTTTCGGCGGGCAGCGAATAGGGAGGCAACACACAAGAGGAGTCGCCCGAGTGGATGCCCGCTTCTTCGATGTGTTCCATGACCCCGGCGACGTACACGTCCTCACCGTCGGACAGCGCGTCCACGTCCACTTCAATGGCATTTTCAAGGAATTTGTCGATGAGCACGGGATGCTCAAGCTTCTGCTTGCCGACATGCAGCGCGAAGTATTCCGCCATCTCCTCGTCGTCATAGACGATCATCATGGCACGTCCGCCAAGCACGTAGCTCGGGCGGATCACAATGGGATAGCCGATGCGGTGGGCGATCTCGCGGGATTCTTCCAGCGTGGTCGCCGTGCCGTTGGCGGGCTGGAGAAGCGACAGCTTCTGGAGCAGAGCCTGAAAACGTTCGCGGTCTTCGGCGCGGTCGATGGCGTCCGGGCTGGTGCCGAGGATGGGCACGCCCGCGCGCAACAGCGGCACGGCGAGGTTCAGCGGCGTCTGGCCGCCGAACTGGACGATCACGCCGTCGGGCCGTTCCTTTTCCACAATGTGCATCACGTCTTCAAAAGTCAGCGGCTCGAAATAGAGGCGGTCGGACGTGTCGTAGTCGGTGGAAACGGTCTCGGGGTTGGAGTTGACCATGATGGCCTGAACCCCGGCGTCCTTAAGGGCGAAGGAAGCGTGGCAGCAGCAGTAGTCGAACTCGATGCCCTGCCCAATGCGGTTGGGGCCGCCGCCGAGGATGATGACCTTTTTGCGGTCGGCGGGGACCACTTCCTGACCCGTTTCATAGGTCGAATAGAAATAGGGGGTGTAGGCTTCGAATTCCGCGGCGCAGGTATCCACCAGATAGTAGGTGGGCACGGTGCCGGTTTCGCGGCGCAGGGCACGGATGTCGCCTTCGGGCTTCTTCCACATTTCCGCAAGCTGACGGTCGGAGAAACCGAATTCCTTGGCCTTGCGGAGCACGGCGACCATTTCCGGATTGTCGGGCGTCATGGAGTTGGCCAGCGCGAAGTCGCGGATCTGCCCTTCCATATCCACGATTTCCTTGATCTGGCGCAGGAACCACGGATCGATCAACGTGATTTCATGGAGTTCTTCCAGCGTGAACCCGACAAGCATAGCCTGACGGATGGCGAACATGCGACGCGAGTTGGGCGTACGGAGCTTACCCATAAGCTCTTCGCGCGAGGGCAACGCGGCACGGAAGTTGCTGCCGAGGCCGATAGCCCCGATTTCCAGCGAACGCAGCCCTTTCTGGAGCGATTCCTTGAAGGTCCGGCCAATGGCCATAGTCTCACCCACGCTCTTCATGGAGGTGGTCAGCTCGTCCTTGGCTCCGGGGAACTTCTCAAAGGTGAAGCGGGGAATCTTGACCACGCAGTAGTCGATGGTGGGTTCGAAGGACGCGGAGGTTTCGCGGGTGATGTCGTTGCGGAGCTCGTCCAGCGTATAGCCGACGGCCAGCTTAGCCGCGATCTTGGCGATGGGGAAGCCGGTCGCCTTGGAAGCCAGCGCGGAGGAACGGGACACGCGGGGGTTCATCTCAATGATCACGAGTTCGCCGTTAGCGGGATTGACGCCGAACTGCACGTTCGATCCGCCGGTCTCCACACCGATTTCGCGCATGATGGCGAGGGAGGCGTCGCGCATCTTCTGATATTCGCGGTCCGTGAGGGTCTGCGCCGGGGCCACGGTGATGGAGTCGCCGGTGTGCACGCCCATGGCGTCCACGTTTTCGATGGAGCACACGATCACGCAGTTGTCCGCGGTATCGCGCATGACTTCCATCTCAAATTCTTTCCAGCCGATGACCGACTGCTCGATCATGACTTCGCTCACCGGGCTGGCGGTCAGGCCGTCGCCAGCGATTTCCTCAAGGTCTTCCATATTGTAGGCGATACCGCCGCCCGTGCCGCCGAGCGTGAAGGCGGGACGGATAATCATCGGAAAGGGCATGGAGGAACCGATGCGGCGCACGTCGTCCATACTGTGGGCGATGGCGCTCTGAGGGACCTTGAGGCCGATGTTTTCCATCGCCTGACGGAACAGCTCGCGGCTTTCGGCCTTTTCGATGACTTCGGCCCGCGCGCCGATGAGTTCCGTGCCGCACTCGGCCAGCACGCCGGATTTCGCCAGCGCGAGCGCCGTGTTCAAGCCCGTCTGCCCGCCGAGAGTGGGCAGGATGGCGCACGGGCGTTCCTTGCGCACGATGGCGGCAACCGTTTCCGGTTCGATAGGTTCGATGTAGGTGCGATCCGCAAGCCCGGGATCGGTCATGATGGTCGCCGGGTTGGAGTTCACCAGTACGACCTCGTATCCCTCTTCTTTCAGAGCCTTGATGCCCTGAGTCCCGGAATAGTCGAATTCGCACGCTTGGCCGATGACGATCGGGCCAGAACCGATTACCATGATCTTCTTGAGATCTGTACGCTTGGGCATATCGCTCCCCGCTGGGCAAGGGTAGATTTGTTTCGTCCGCAACCGGCCTCTCCACCGGCTGACACCAATGGCCGCACGCCGAAACAGCGGCACTCCATCATATAGGGAAATGAAGAATAATGAATCCCTCAGTTCCTACACGCCATTGTTCCCGCTGGCAAGAGGAAGAAGCGCACCTTTTCCGGAAATCCCGCCGCTCCTTTTCCCCTTCCGGACGCGCGACGGAAGGAATACAGCCAGCCGTTCCGTACGAAAAACGCGGCTTACCTCTTGCGTTTTTTTGGGAGAGCGTATATGAAACCAGTCTTTGGTGCGGACAGTCCGTGCCCCTAGAAAGATTTTTTCGGGCGACCGTCCGAATATATGGAGGATGTCATGTCCAAGCAGTGCGAATTTTGTGGCAAAAAGCCCCAGACCGGCAACTATGTGAGCCATTCCAACATCAAGACCAAGCGTGTGTTCAACCCCAACCTTCAGAACGTGCGTCACCAGTTCGCCAACGGCGAAGTCCGCACGGTTTCCGTGTGCACCCGCTGCCTGCGCTCCGGCGTGGTTACGAAACCCGTTGTCCGCAAGGCCGACTAGTTCCCGTGTCTGCGGCATGGTTTTCCAAAAATCCCCGGTTGTCCGCAGCCGGGGATTTTTTTGCTTTTTGAAGAACAGACCTTACCTCAAGGACATGACACCGCCACCACGCCACCTCTCGCCCACACGGCAGGCCACATCCACCCCTTCGCGCCGCCCTCCTCTGCGCAGGCGTAAACTGCGCCTGTGGATGCGCCCCTACAGCGTCCCCCGTTTTTGGAGGATGATCAACGACGGGGAAAAGCGGCCTACCCTCCCTCCTCCGCACCTGTTCGATCTTTGGATCACAATACTCGCCTCCCGGAACATCCCGTACCTGCTTACAGGACGAGGCAACAAGCTCCGCCTGTACGTCCCCGCCCTGCTCGAACGCCAAGCCCGTTCCGAGCTGGAGGCCGTACTGGCCGAAAGCAGAAAGCCACGCCCTGTCTACATCGAGCCCCCCACGCACAACAACGCACACTGGGTACTGTCAGTGCTGCTTCTGCTCATCCTCTGGCATGGCGTCAGGATGCATTGGGGATTTTTGGCCCATCTTCCCGGCCTGCCGGATCTGCCATCTGAAGAATGGTCGCGGCTCGGCTCACTGGATGTTTTTCGCGTGAAGACATTCGGAGAGTGGTATCGTTGCGTTACGGCATTGACCCTGCACGCCGACAGCCAGCACCTCTTCGGCAATGTCCTGTTCGGCGCGCCTTTTCTGATCCTGCTCTGCCGCAGGGTGGGCCTCGGGCTTGGCCTCTTTCTTATCTTGCTGGCCGGAAGCTTCGGCAACGCCCTCAACGCATGGTACCGCCCCGCCGGGCATATCAGCCTCGGCTTCTCCACGGCCCTTTTCGGCACGGTGGGCGTGCTTTCCGGATTCATGGCCCTTCAAGGGTGGGGCAGCAGAACGCAGAGCGATACCGGAAAGCTCTCCTGGCGCAGAGGCATCCTCCTGTTGGCCGCAGGCACGGGCATCCTCGCCATGCTCGGCACGGAAGGCGACAAAACGGATTACGCCGCACACCTGTTCGGACTGCTCTCCGGCTTCATCGTAGGTGGAGCCGCAGGCTGGATATCACGGCTTACGGCCCCCTCTCCGATTATAAATGCGCTACTTGGCCTGAGCGCCGCAGGGTTGGTCGTGCTGTGCTGGAAGTTGGCGCTGTAGCGCTACCAGCAGACGCTTCCCATACATAAAGCCCAACGGGAAGAAAAGCAGAAGGATACCATCCTTTCTATGAAGCGGATAATCAAACAAACCGTACCCTGCATAAAAAAACAATACGGCAGGAAATAAGTACACTTTATCGATAATTGCCCACCGGATAGCAGGCAACAATATCGCTAGCAACAATATAATGCCAATAGAACCATAACCAAAAGCTATACCTAAATACATATTATGAGGACTAGCAATTGATGTTTCAACAACCGGATATTTTGCATTGAGCTCCTTAGCATACTCTGTGATGAAATGTTCATGATAAGATTCAAATGACCTAATACCATTTCCGATGAGAGGGGATTCCTTGAATCCTGCGATAGCCGCGTCCCATATAGGTTGACGCGAAATAAATGTCGCATCCTCAAAAGGGTTTTGGATGGCAGATAAAGCACGCTCTCTTTCATGAGCAGAGAGTAGACTTAAAAGTATTCCTCCACACACGATAGTTACCAAAAAAAATTGGCCCCAGTAGCGGCGGTAGATGACGATTCCCAAAAAAACACTTCCAAGAGCAACCGCGAGAAAAGTCCCCCGAGCAGCACAAAGCGCAACAATCGAAAAGGAAATAAAACTTCCAATCGTAGCGATTTTTTTTCTTTCTGGATTCTGAGTATTCCATTTATTAACAAAGAACAAAAAAAGTAATCCAGTGATGAAAGATAAAACGCTAGGATGGTCAAAAAATAGCCGCATCCTTCCATTCCACAACATATCCTTTGGAAAACCTCGTACTACAAAAATGATTAGAGAGGCTATCAACGCAAACAGCATTCCGCAACCTATATGCCAAAGTTTATCCTTGAGGAAGATAGCAAAAGATACACCAACAATAAACGAAAAAAACATTGTCCCACTGAGGCTTATATCTTTAAAGAGCATACCTGGCGTTAAGGCGATATAAGCAAAAAACAAAAATGGAATCCACAAGTAATGAACAAATATTGCATAGTCTTTCTTCAATATAGGATACAAAAGCATGAATCCCAGTAATGTAGCCAAGTATAAAGATATAAATATACCACGGTTAAAGAATAACATAAAAAACAACATATAAACAGCAACAAAAAAAGCCGTATTATTCTCTGTTAAACAACAGAGAAAACGGCGTAACATTCTTGATGGCATAAAATCCCTTCTCTGAATAAACTGATGCTGATAGATATTTTATTTATGCCAAATAAACAAACGATATTTCCGATTGACTTCAACACACCATGATATGGTTTCTGGAAACAGGCGCTGAAGAAACGCAAAGATCATAAAGCCAAAATGTTTATTACGTCTCCGTCCCGCGCTCTTAAAATGAAAAATTTTTCCAATTCGACATGTTACATCATTATAAATATTACCATCAAGAACACGGACACTATAACTATCATACATCTGTCGAGAATTGATCTTTCCTAACTCTACTTGACGTTCCAACAGCGTACTGAGAGCGGATTGATCAGTATGCTCACCATCTTCACACAGTTTTTTCCATTCATTAAAAAAAGAAGATTCAATATTGGAACCAAACCCCATAACCCCCGTGTTAATTTTTCCATTCACAAGGATGTGAGGCTTCTTTTCCCGATCACAACGATATGTGACTACAATCTCCCTCTCGGAAGGAAAAATATCGTTGACAGCATCATTAATAATCAATACATCCGCATCTAATACTAAAACACCTTTCTGATATTTATGAAGAAAATGCTCAATACAGCCCATCTTATGGGTAGCACGGATATTTTTCTTGCTATTGAAAGAAAAAATATCTTGCTGCTGTGGTATTTGCTCAATAGTTACATCAAGTTCACGTAACTTTTCGCGTTCAGTATCCTGTAATCCCAAGTCATACAGAAAAAGCTTGTATCCCGGGTAGTGCCGAATATTCCGCGCAAGACACAATGCCATTGGATAAAAGTTCGTATCTGCACAAGTCAAAATCGAGTACATCACTTTCCCCTTGAAACAAGGCTCTGCAGCCAGTTTTCCAACTTTTCCGCCTGAACATCAATGTCGAAACGCGTCCTGCAGGTTTCGCGGGCCCACTCACGCAGTTTCAGCAGCTCCGTATCCGGGAGAGTTATAGCAGCACTGATGGTTTCCGCAAAAAGATCTTCCTTCGCCTCATAAGGCAGCATCCACCGCCGCAATGCCTCGGGGATTACTTCAGCAACGCCCCCAACTTCACGGGTAATCGGCAGCAATCCCGCAGCCATGCCTTCGAGCAATGTGTTGGGCAATCCTTCGGAATAGGAGGCCAGCAGAAAAATATCCCCGGCTTGCAGATCATCCATAATATTCATGGAAAAGCCATGCCAAACGATGCAATCAGACAGCCCCAATTCCTGTGCGAGTCGCCGCAACCCCTCTTCTTCTCTGCCTTTTCCCCATATATGCAGCTCAAAGGGCTCCGAAACTCGGGATAATGCTCGCAGCAACATGGCATGTCCCTTATCGGATTCGAGCTGTTGTGTGCATACCAAGCGCCGGGGGTGGTGCAATTCCAAAGGAACACTGGAAGCTTTTTTACCATTCAGAACGACATGTACGTCTTCAGCTTTTATGTATGGGAGACTCTTGATGAAGCCTTCGGCGATGAAGCGGCATGGGCATAAAAAAGCTGGACGTATCCATGTATGCAGCAACCGGGTCTTCAACCGATATGGAATATCCTCCGGCAGACCGATCCTTTGTACGACTGGAATTTTCAGCAGCCGCGCGGCAACTCCAGCCGTCGCAATATCCTTTCCTATGTTCGTTATGACGACATCAATATCGTGCTTTTTAAACTCATTATAAAAAAAACGGATTGCTGACGGATTCAAATCCGCGCCGAAAGAAACCTGTTCACCATGCCCCCCCCGTTTTCTTGCCGCATCAATGAATTCAGGCTGCCTGCCGTATACGAAGACATGATTACCACGCTTGGCAAGGCGCTCGGCAAATTGCAGGTACCAAGTCTTTACGCCGCCCCATCCAAACGTGGAATTCACAAAAGCGATGTTCATGAGCTCACCTTACAGAACCCGGCAGCCGTCTTCAGTGACCAGCACCATGTGCTCCCAGCGGATCCCGCCCCATTCAGGGAAGTACAGGCCGGGCTCCACCGTCACGATCATTCCGGGCTCCAGCGGGGTTTTATTACGTCCATTAAGGCTCGGCCCCTCATGGGTTTCCAGTCCGACGCCATGCCCGAGCCCATGCGTAAAGGCTTCGGCAACGCCGAGAGACTCGAAGTGCCCTCTGGCCGCCTTATACACATCACAGGCCAGAACACCGGGATGGATAGCCCGGATAGCCTTGTGCTGCGCTTCTTGTACGGCCTCCAGCGTCTTTTTGAAGCGCTCCGTCGGCTTTTCGCCGACCCAGAAAGTCCTGGTCTGATCGGAACAGTAGTCTTCCAGACGGCACCCCACATCCACCAGCACAAGATTTTCCGCCTCCAGAAGGGCGTCTTTGGAGGGCAGGTAGTGCGGGAGCGCCGCGTTGGGGCCATGCCCCACAATGCTCGTAAAGGCCAGCTCGGTCGCCCCGTGATGCCTGAAAAACATTTCAATGTCCCACGAGACGGCGGCTTCGCTTCGCCCGGGAACGAGCACGCCGGGCAGCCACTCCATCATCTGCTGGTTCAGGCGGCAGGAAATCTCCATACGCCGGATCTCTTCCGTATCTTTGATTACGCGAAGCCGTTCAACCAGACCGTCAGCCTTTGAAAGGCGGCAGCCCGATCCCGCCAGCGTTTCCGCGAATTTTTCATAGAATTCCAGCGTGACCGCGCGGGCCTCAAAGCCGATGGTTTTGCCGGGCACAAGCCCTTTCAAGAGCTTGGCGATATCTTCCGGCGCGTCCGCGCCATAGATGAAAACCCGCTCGGGCTCCCACAGCCGCCGGGCCGCGTCCAGATAGCGCGAATCCGTCAAGATCCAGTCTTTACCGTCCGCCATCACAATCAGGCGGCCGGCGCTTTCGTTCAACTGCACATCATGCAGTTCGAAACCCGAAAGATAGTACCGGTTCGCCGCGTGGCTGATCAAAAGCGCTTCGATTCCCTGTTCCCGCATCAACGCACGCAGGCGTTCGCGGCGCTGTTCGCACATCTGTTCGGACATAATCGCATCCGTTTGTTTTTATAAATATTTTCAATAAATAAGCTGAAACATATACAGGCAAATACCATATACGGGCACGTCACCCTTGTCCAGCGAGGGGAGGGGCATGGGAATCCCCCCTTCTATAATTATAAGGGACGTTCCTCTTTTCCTCGATGAAATGCTCATTCCGCGCTTTTGGGTTCCTCTTCAAAAAGTTCACCGAGGATACTGTTGGAAACAAGCATCCCTTCATCCGTAAGCCGAAACACCCCGTTCTCCATGCGGGCCAGCCCCTCAGCACAGAGGCGGTGGGCGAACGCCCCGTGATCCCCCAGAAACGAGCGTCCGGCCAAGGACTCATAGGCATCCAGCGGCAAACCATCCACGGTTCGCAGGCGCAGCATCATGAGCTCCAGCGCCCGCGTTGCCCGATCCAACGGTTCCCGCTCAGGGCAGCGGCGCCCTTCCCGCACCTGCTCCAACCAGCCTTCCCCCTCCGGATTGGTCCAGCGCTCCCCGCCGATCGTGGATGTCGCCGCAGGGCCGACCCCCAGATAGTCCCGGCCTTCCCAGTACCCCAGATTGTGGCGGCACCGGAAACCATCCCTGGCAAAGTTGGATACTTCATAATGATGCAGCCCAGCCTCCTCAAACAGCCGGATGCCTTCAAGATACATGGCGCACTGCACGTCTTCCGAAGGCAGCTCCGCATCCCCGCAGGATTCCGCAAGAGGCGTCCCCGGTTCCAAAGTCAGCCCATATGCGGAAATGTGCTCCGGCCCAAGCGCGATTGCCGCGCGCGCATCCTCCAGCCACTGCTCCAGCGTCTGCCCCGGGAGCCCCCACATCAGATCAAGGCTCAAATTGGCGCAGCCCGCTTCCCGTATGGCCCGGAACGCCTCCCGCGCCGCATTCGCCCTGTGCAGCCGTCCGAGCGTCTCCAGCATCCCGTCATGCAGCGACTGCACACCCAGCGAAATCCGGTTGACGCCCGCCGCCAGAAACCCGCTTGCCTTTTCCGCCGTATGCAGGGAATCCGGGTTGGCTTCCATGCTGATTTCCGCTCCGGGCAACACTTCAAACGTCCGTCCCACACAATCCAGCACGCCCTCCAGTTGATCCGGATCAAGCAGGCTTGGCGTGCCGCCGCCGAAGAAAACGCTCTCCACGGGCACTCTGCCGAGACGCCGCCCCCATTGTCCCAGCTCGGCATACAGCGCTGAAAGATACACGGCCATTTCATCGCCCGAACGGGCCAACGGATTGGAATAAAAAGCGCAATACCGGCATTTGCGGCGGCAGAACGGTACATGGATATACAAAAGCATAGATTCTCCGGGATACGGTTCACGGGATGGCCTCTCTTATCCCGTTTTACGCTCCGGCACAAACCCATGCAAAAAAAACTTTACATCAAGGGGCAGTCCGCATATTGTACCGTGTGGGCATACGCCCAAAAAACGTCAACCATCTCAGAGAAGCCGAATGCTCTTTATCCTCCGCCGCCACGAATATCCCGAAGCCATCCGAAACGGCATTGCCCCGGTTTCTCTCTATTCCCCGTTGTTCCAGCGGGGTTTTTTTTGAGCTTTTCCGTTTTCCGCCGATACGCTATCGGCCTGCCGAGACGACAGGCTCCAACGTCAACCCCCGAGAAGCCGCCATGCAACAGGAAACCTTCCATTGGCCTCACAAAGACTTGCTGGATGTGGACCAGTTGACGCAGGAAGAACTTTTCCACCTGCTTGATACTGCCGCAAACCTGCACGAAATCAACTCCCGGCCAGTCAAGAAAGTCCCCATCCTCAAGGGAAAAAGCGTCGTCCTCTTCTTCGCCGAACCGAGCACCCGCACCAAGACCTCTTTTGACATGGCGGGTAAGCGCCTTTCCGCCGACACCTTCGGGCTGGCGAAATCCGGTTCCAGCCTCCAGAAAGGCGAAAGCATAAAGGATACGGCCCTGACCCTCCAGGCCATGAACCCCGATGTCATCGTCATCCGCCATTCCAGCAGCGGCGCGGCCCAGTTCCTCGCCGAGCGACTGCACTGCGGCGTGGTCAACGCCGGGGACGGCTGGCACGCGCATCCCACCCAGGCCCTGCTCGACGCCTTTTCCCTGCGTCAGGTCTGGGGACACGACCGGAACGCCTTCAAGGGCAAAAACCTGCTTATCCTCGGTGACTGCGCCCACAGCCGCGTCTGCCGCTCCAACGTACTGCTGCTCACCAAGCTCGGCGTGAACGTCAGCCTGTGCGCCCCGCGCACCCTCCTGCCCGCGGGCGTGGACAACTGGCCCGTCACGGTCTACACGGACAGCAAGAAAGCCGTGCGCGACATGGACGCCGTCATGTGCCTGCGCCTCCAGCTCGAACGCCAGCAGGCGGGCCTGCTCCCCGACCTGCGCGAATATTCCAAACGCTTCTGCCTCACCACGGCCCACATGGAATTGGCCAGGCCTGGCGCACACATCATGCACCCCGGCCCCATCCTGCGCGGACTCGACGTTTCCGACGCCCTGGCGGACAGCTCCCAGTCGCTGATCCTCGATCAGGTCTCCGCCGGGGTTTCGGTTCGCATGGCCGTTCTCTACCTCCTCGCCACCCGTCCCGACATCAAGGACAACCTCTAACAACGGAGATCGCCGATGTCCTCTCTTCTTATCAAAAACGCCCGCTATCTGGGCGACTCCGTGGACCTGCTCGTCGTCGACGGCAAGGTGCAGTCCCTCAGCGCTTCCATCAATGCCCCCGCCGACGCCGAAATAGTGGATGCCGCCGGAAAAATCCTGTTCCCGAGCCTTATTGATGTGCATACCCACCTGCGCGAACCCGGTTATGAATGGAAGGAAACCGTAGCCACGGGCCTCAGCTCCGCCGCGCACGGCGGGTTCGGAGCCATCCTCTGCATGGCGAACACCGACCCGGTCAACGACGACGCCGCGGTAACGGAACAGATCCTTGAGTCCGCCCGCCGCTCGTGGCCCAACGGTCCCCGCGTCCATCCCATCGGGGCGGCCACCGTCGGCCTCAAGGGTGAGGAACTCACCCGCATGTCCGAACTCAAGGATGCCGGATGCGTCGCCATCTCCAACGACGGACGCCCAGTAGGCAATACCGAAATCTTCCGCCGGATGCTGGAATACGCCGCCGATCTCGATCTCATCGTCATCGACCACTGCGAAGATCCCTATCTTGCCGCCAAATCGCACATGAACGAAGGCGCGACCAGCGGCGTCCTCGGCGTCAAAGGCCAGCCCGACGTGGCCGAAACCATTCAGGCTTCGCGCAGCATCCTGCTGGCCGACTATCTCGGCGTGCCCGTGCACATCGCGCACGTTTCCGCCAAACGCACGGTCGACATCATCGCCTGGGGCAAATCGCGCGGCGTCAAGGTGACCGCCGAGACGACCCCGCACTATCTGACGCTCGACGATACCGCCGTGAACGGCTACAACACGCTCGCCAAGGTGAACCCGCCGCTGCGCACCCCCGCCGACGTTGCCGCCATGCGCGAAGCCGTGAAGACCGGCGTCATCGACATGCTTGCCACCGACCACGCCCCGCACGCCGCGCATGAAAAAGAAACGCCCTTTGACGAAGCGCCCAACGGTTTCACGGGCATGGATCTCGCCCTGACCATCACCTACGGGCTTGTCCGCGAAGGTGTGCTTACCGAGGCAGATCTCATCCGTCTCTGGGCCACGGAGCCCGCCCGCGTGTTCAACCTGCCGATCAACACCTTCGAGCCCGGCGCGCCCGCCGACTTCTTCCTTTTCGATCCTGAGCTCGAATGGCAGGTCACGCCCGAGACCCTCTACTCCAAGAGCCACAATACCCCGTGGCTCGGTAAGTCCCTCAAGGGCCGCGTCTCCGCCCACTGGATCGGCGGCGTGAAGATAGTATAAGGGAGGGGAATGAATATTGGGGAGGGGGAAGGGAAACTTTCTCCAGAAAGTTTCCCTTCCCCCTCCCCAAACCCCACCCCTTTCCCTTCAAAGACTTTTGACTTTATCGAATCCCTGTTCGGTGTTTTCCCTGCAAGCGCAAGAAAAGCCCGCTTAAACGAAATATGTTTAAGCGGGCTTTTCTTAAGACAACAATTATTGGCTGCAACGGATATTTTTCCTCAACAGGCTAATACCCTTTTCCGTTTTCCGCCGGACGGAACTTCTTTCGCGCGGCCTCCCCACCAGTCGAAAATCTTTGGAAGGGGGGCTTGGAGGGGGCGGGGAACGGTTCCCCGCCCCTTCCAAGCTTCTTCCTTTTCTTCCCCACACCTACTGCAAAATCTTCTCTTCAGGACCGGGGCCTTCGACGGGGTTGGAGAGGGTACCTATGCCTTCGATGGACACCTGCACGACGTCATCCGCCTGAATGGGCGAAATGCCGGGCGGCGTCCCTGTAAGGATGACGTCTCCGGGCATCAGCGTCATGACGCGGGAAAGGAAACAGAGCAAATCCAGAGGACGGAAAATCATGTCCCCGGTATTCGCGGATTGACGGACTTCGCCGTTTACAAGGCAACGGATGGAAAGATCGTTGATATCCTCAAGCTCGGTCTCAATCCACGGGCCGATGGGACAAAACGTATCGTAGGACTTGCAGTGGCCGATGAGCGGATCGACCTTCTGTACCTCGCGGGCCGTCACATCGTTGGCACAGGTGAACCCGAACAGGCTTTCCTCCGCCTCCTCCGGCGTCAGGTTGCGGCATACCTTGCCCACGACCATCGCCAGCTCCGCCTCATGCTCGATGCGGCCCATGCCCGACGGCAATACGATCGGTTCGCCGTTACCGATAATGCTGCTCGGCGGCTTGAGGAAAAAACTCGGCATGTTGGGCAGGGGATACCCGAGCTCCTCAGCGTGCGCCTTGTAGTTGAGCCCGACACAAACGACCTTGGAAGGCGTTACCAGCGGAAGCACCTTCGCTTCGGAAAGCGGTATGGGTTCCATGTGCCCCGGCTGCTGGTGAAGACGGAACACCAACCCGTCCTCAAGGATGCCGTAATACGATGTGCCGCCGTGTTCGACCCGTATGATCCGCATGGAACGCTCCTTGTTTGCCTTTTAAAGCCGTCATAGGATACGCCAGCGCACGCCCGAACGCAACGAAACGGGGTTGCGCCGGATGCCGGGATGCCTTATTCCTTCCCGAATCCCTCAACATTCCCGCGTTTACCGCGACACATGGAGCATCTCCCGATGGCGCAAGGCACTTTCCATATCATCACGTTTGGCTGCCAGATGAACGTCAACGACTCGTTTTGGCTCGCCAGATCCCTGCAACGCCGGGGGTTCGTCGAATCGCCCCTTGAAAAGGCGGAAGTCGTCATCCTCAACACCTGCTCGGTGCGCGACAAACCGGAACAAAAAGTCTATGCCGCGCTTGGGCGCATCAAATATGAAACCCGCCGCGTGCCCGGCTCGTTTGCCGTGGTCGCGGGATGCGTGGCCCAGCAGATCGGCGCGGGCTTCTTTGAGCGTTTCCCGCAGGTACGGCTGGTCGTGGGCGGCGACGGGCTCGCCATGGCTCCCGACGCCATCGAAAGGCTGCATGGAGATCCTTCCCTGCGCCTGAACCTCACCGACTTTTCCGAAATCTACCCCGAACGCGATCCCGCCCTGCCCGCGCAAGGTGAAGGCAAGATCCCTCCAGTGGCCTTCGTCAACATCATGCAGGGCTGTGACAACTTCTGCACCTACTGCATCGTCCCCTTCACGCGGGGCCGTCAGAAATCCCGCGACGCCGGAGCCATCCTTGACGAATGCCGGGCGCTCATCGACAACGGCGCGAAGGAAATCACCCTGCTCGGCCAGAATGTGAACTCCTACGGCCTCGATAAGCACGCTTCCGGCGACACGTCGTTCGCACGCCTGCTGCGTAAGGTGTCGGAACTGCCCGGGCTCGCCCGGCTGCGTTTCGTGACTCCGCATCCTAAAGATCTCTCCCCAGAGGTCATCGCCATGTTCGGGGAAGTTCCGAACCTCTGCCCGCGCCTGCACTTGCCGCTCCAAGCCGGATCGGATCGCGTGCTGGCCCGCATGAACCGCAAGTACGACATGGCCCGCTACATGACGCTTGTGGAAGGCCTCCGCGCCGCCCGCCCCGACATTGCCCTGTCCACGGACCTCATCGTCGGTTTTCCCGGCGAAACGGAAGAGCAATTTCAAGAAACGCTGGACGCCGTACGTGCGGTCAACTTCATGTCGAGCTTCTCCTTCTGTTATTCCGACCGCCCCGGAACCGCCGCCAGCCGCCACACCGACAAGGTCGAACCCGCCGAAAAGCTGCGTCGCCTCGAACGCTTGCAGGCTTTGCAGGAGGATCTTTCCTCCGACTGGCTCAAGGCCCGCGTGGGCTGTAAAACGGATATTCTGCTTGAAGGGGCCAGCCGCAAACAGGACGGCGAAGATGCCGCCACTGAAAGCTGGCAAGGACGCGACCCGTGGGGCGACGCCGTCAACGTCTCCTTGCCTGCCGGAATCGGCAAACCCGGCCTCATTGTGCCCGTCACTATTGTGACCGCAAAGAAACATTCTTTGATAGGCGAGTTGCGGGGATAACACTTCAGGGAAAAGGAACACCATGTTCGACTTTCATATTCATGTGAACTGCTCGGGCGGGCGCGGCGGACTGCTGCCCTCGGAGGCCATGCGTCTGGCGAAATGCGCGGGATTCCGGGCCGTCGGCCTGATCGTCCGGGCCGATCCCTCGACCCTGCCGATCCTGCTGCCCACGCTCAAAACGCTGGTGAAGACCTGTTCCCTGTACGCGGACATCGAGGCTTTCGCCGGGGTGGAGTTGGTGCATGTCCCCCCCGCCCTGCTGCCTGATGCCGTGGGGCAGGCGCGGGAGCAAGGTGCCGCGCTGATCCTTGCGCACGGCGAAAGCATCCCCCGTCAGCTTGCCGATGTGGTGGAGACAGGGACCAACCTCGCCGCCATCAATGCGGGCGTGGATATTTTAGCGCATCCCGGCCTGATTACGGTGGAAGATGCCCAACTCGCCGCCGAGAAGGGCGTATTGCTGGAGCTGAACACGGCCCCCCGGCACTGTCTCGCCAACGGGCATATCGTCCGCATGGCAGAACGCTTCGGCTGCGAACTGCTGCTCAACTCTGACGCTTCCAGTTCAGCCGACTTTGAATCCCCCGACGTCACGCAGGCACTGCGCAAGGCCGCCGCCCTCGGTGCGGGCCTTGATGCCGAAGGGCTTTCGCGCCTTCATGTGACCGAAAGGAAACTTGTACAGAAACTGCTGCGCTTATAGAACGGATTGGCTTTAACATAATGTGAAGATATTGGGGAAGGGGAGGAGAACCTTTCTGGAGAAGGGGGCCCCACGTTTCTTCTCCCCCTCCCCAAACCCCACCCCCCTCCTCTTCAAAGACTTTCGTGTTTATCGGGTCCCTGTTTGCCAGCCTTCCCGAGAAAAAATGAGCTGTGAAGGATTCAGGCAAGAGCCCTTCCAGCAAAAAAACGGCACAACGGAACTTCCGTCGCGCCGCCTCCCCACCAGTCAAGATTTTTGCGGGTGGGGGTCCGGGGGAGGGAGCTTTTTGCAAAAAGCTCCCTCCCCCGTGCCTTCATCTCAAACGCTACCGCCCCAAGTGATACCACGCGGAACGGACAGTATTCTTCATGAGCATGGCAATGGTCATGGGGCCCACGCCGCCGGGCACGGGGGTGATCTTCCCGGCTACCTTGCTGGCCTCGGCAAAATCCACGTCCCCGGAAAGAATGGGCTTGCCCGTCTTCTCGTTAAAACCCACCCGGTTGACGCCCACGTCGATAACCGTTGCGCCGGGCTTGATCCAGTCCGGCTTCACCAGACCGGGAACGCCAGCCGCGACGATCAGGATGTCGGCCCGACGGCAATGTTCCGCCAAGTCTTTGGTGCGGGTATGAACCATCGTCACCGTGGCGTTGGCACCGGGCCCCTTCTGGCCGAGCATGACGGAAATGGGCTTGCCGACGATATTGGAACGGCCAACGACCACGACTTCGGCCCCGGCCATTTCGACGCCCGAGCGCACCAGCATTTCCTGAATGCCAGCAGGCGTACAGGGCAGGAAACGTACGGCATCGCCGCCGATAACCATACGGCCCAGATTGACGGGGTGGAATCCGTCGACGTCCTTGTCCGGATCGATGGCGTAAATGACCTTGTTTTCGTCGATATGCTTGGGGAGCGGAAGCTGGACAAGGATACCGTGGATGGACGGATCCCGGTTGTACTTGTCGATCAGCGCGAGAAGCGCCTCTTCGCTGACGTCCGCGGGCTGGTTGTCTTGAATCTCATGAAAGCCGAGCGACAACGCCGTCTTCACCTTCAAGGTCACATAACTGATGGAAGCCGGATTTTCTCCGACCAAAATGGTCACAAGCCCCGGAACCGTGCCGTGCTTTTCCCGAATGGCCTCAACTTCCTGACGCAATTCGTCAAGAATCGCCGCCCTCATCTCCGTGCCGCTGATGATGTCCGCCATAGAATATCCTTGGGTCAGAGTGTCCGTCAGGCCCACTGTGCAGCCTGTTCTTTCTTTTTCATAAGATAATCGGTCTGGAACGTGCACATCCGCAAGGCGTTTCGGTATTCTCCATTGCTGAAGAATTCGTGCTTCAATTCGCCCTCTACCTCAAACCCGAGTTTCTTATAAACGTGAATGGCTTTTTTGTTTTCCGTGTCCACGACGAGGTACAGTTTATAGAGATTGAGCACCGTAAACGCATAGTCCATGACGAGCAGAACGGCCTTCGCCGCGTAGCCGAGCCCTTGATGCGCGGGTGCGATGATGATCTGAAATTCGGCCCTGCGGTGGACGTAATCGATCTCGACAAGTTCGACCAGCCCGACCTTGGCCCTGTCGTGCTCAACGATAAAACGGCGCTCGCTCTGATCGTGGATGTGCTTGTCGTACAAATCCGTCAGTTCCACAAACGCCTCATAAGGCTCCTCAAACCAGTAACGCATCACACTGGCATTGTTGTCCAGCTGATGGATAAACGGCAGATCTTCCCGCTCCAGCGGGCGCAATCGGATTGATGGGTCAGCGACCATATGTTGCCCGGAAAATGAATTCCTGAAGTAAAGATGGATGAACTCCGCAGCGCTCGCCCCTGGCGGCGGCACCCGGAATGCCTCTCATATAGAATCAGGAGGGGAAAAAGCAAGCGTACTGACAGGTCACAAAAGCAGGATGGGGAAAAACATATCCGCGACGCATCGCCGCCCTATGGCAGGAAGGACTTTTGAAACCTTGAATAAGCTAGAAAAATGAGGAGGAAAGCCCGCTCGAAGGCTTTCCTCCAATTCTCACGCAGATTAGAAGATCCCCTTCACCCTGCCGGTATCGACGTCCACGTCGACCCTGCGGAAAGAAGGATTGGAGCCCGTTCCGGGCATGAGCGTGATGGAACCGGAAACCGGAACCACGAAGCCCGCGCCGCCGAAGGTGAGCACGTCGCGGATACGCAGCTTCCACCCCTTGGGAGCGCCTTTCACGCCCGGATCGTCGGACAGGGACAGGTGCGTCTTCACCATGCACAGGCCAAGCTCGTTGGCGTCGTCGCGTTTCTGGATGTCGGCCAGCTTGCGGGACGCCTCGGCGGAGAAGTCCACGCCGTCCGCGCCGTACACTTCGCGGGCCACCAGCTCGATACGTTCCTTAAACGGCATATCCCACGAGTACAGCGGCTTGAACTCGGTCTTGTCGTTGCAGGCGTCCATGACGGCATCGGCCAGTTCCAGCGCGCCTTCGCCGCCGTGTTCCCAGTGCGTGGACAGGGCCACGCGCGCCCCGGCCGCTTCGCACAGCTCACGGACTTTGGCGATTTCCGCCTTGGTGTCGGTCACAAAAGCGTTGATGCACACCACGGGCGACACGCCGGAACGCTTCACCGTATTGATGTGGTGCAGCAGGTTGCAGCAGCCTGCCTCCACGAAGCCCACGTTCTCGGTACGGTATTCCTCAGGCAGAGGGCGCCCCGGCACGGGCACGGGCGCGCCGCCGTGGCTCTTGAGCGCGCGGACGGTCGCCACGACCACGGCGGCGTCCGGAGTCAGGCCGCTGTAGTGGCATTTGAGGTTCCAGAACTTCTCGTAGCCGATGTCCGCGCCGAAACCGGACTCCGTAACATGGTATTCGTTCAGCTTAAGGCCGATGCGGTCCGCGATGACCGAGCTCTGCCCGATGGCGATGTTGGCGAACGGCCCGGCGTGTACGAACACGGGCTGGCCTTCGATGGTCTGGATAAGGTTCGGGTTGATGGCTTCCACCATCCACGCGGTCATCGCGCCGTCCACTTCGAGATCGGCGGTGGTCACGGGTTTGCCGTCGCGGTCGTAGGCCACGATGATCTTGCCCATGCGCTGCCGGAGGTCCTTCAAATCCTTGGCGATGGCGAGAATGGCCATGACTTCGGAAGACACGGCGATGTCAAAGCGGGAACGCATCATGAACCCGTCGGAGCGCCCGTTGGTGCCGTCCATGCCGATGATGATGTTGCGCAGGGACTGGCAGCAGAAATCCATGACCCAGCCCATGTTCACATTGGTGGGGTCGATGTTCAGGCGGGGCATCCCCGACAGCTTGAGCAGCTTTTCATCATTATAATTCCGCTCATGCTGCATACGGGAAGTCAGCGCCACCATGGCGAGGTTATGGGCGTTCATCACCGCGTTGATATCGCCGGTAAAACCCAGGGAATATTGCGTCAAAGGGATGCACTGGGAAAGCCCGCCGCCCGCGGCCGAGCCCTTCACGCCCATCGTGGGGCCGCCCGAAGGCTGGCGGATGGCGGCGGAAGCGCGCTTGTTGCGGCGTCCGAGGCCTTGTACGAGGCCGATGGTGGTCGTGGATTTGCCCTCGCCGAGGGGCGTGGGCGTAATGGCGGTCACGTCGACATACTTGCCGTTGGGCTTGTCCCCGAGGCGCTCAAGCACGGCCCGGTAGTCGACCTTGCCCATCACATGGCCGTAAGGCAGGAGCTCTTTATCAAGGAGGCCCATATCACGACCAAGCTGCTGCACGGTTTTCATACGGGTTTCGGCATCCTGAGCGATTTCCCAGTCAGCGTGTTTTTTCGGATCGAGCACCATGAGTGCCTCCTTTTTCTTTTAATAAGAAAATCAAAAAAAGTCTGTCGGCATCGACAAGATTGACTCCCCATATAACCTTTTTCGAAAACTTTCCAGCGGAATTTTTATACAGTCAAAATGTTTCCCAGGGGGGCTGAAACGGAACTGCCGGTCGTTACCAAACTTTTTGCTTGCTAACAGCGGGTGAGGGCTGGCAAAAGAGACTGACGGAATGTTTCCGCCTGATTTCCCTGCTGTTGAGCCCCTATTTTGGGAAAGCCAAAGACCTGCCGCGAGAGGTATCTGTGAGCAAAATCGTTGTTTCGGTCATCGGTCTGGATTGCCCCGGCGTCGTCTACGCCGTATCCAGCACCCTTTCGGCCCTTGAATGCAATATCGAAGAAGTGAGCCAGACCATTCTCAAGAACCAGTTTGCAGCCATTTTCGTGGCCAACAAACAGGAAAGCCTGGACAACGGCACCATCCACACCCAGCTTTCCAAAGCCATTGAATCCCGCGGGATGCACCTTTCAGTTACGATCCGCGATTTTGAAGAAGGTGATACGTCCGGTTCCGCCGAGAGCGAACCTTTCGTCGTGACGGTGGACGGCGAAGACCGTTTTGAAATCATCGCCGCGTTCTCCAAGATTTTCGCGGATCAGAAGGTAAACATCGAAAACCTCAAGGCTCTCATGCCTGAGGAAGAAAAGCGCGCCTTGCTGGTATTCGAGATCTCCCTGCCGATGGAAATCGACCGCAACGCCCTGCGCCGCACCCTCAAGGACAAAGCCCGCACCCTGGGCCTCCAGCTCAGTATGCAGCACCGCGACATCTTCGAGGCCCTGCACCGCGTGCAGCCGGTTTAAGCGGCATACGCGGGGTTTCCCGGAGGTCGAGGTCAATCCTCTCCCCTTTCCGCAGGTTCCCCTCAAGGAGGCGGGCAGGTCCCATCCGTGTCAAAACAAACTTCCCGGAGGAAGTTTCCATGCTTACAGATCGTGAAGTCCTCAGCACCCTGAACATGCTGCGCAACGAACACCTCGATGTGCGTACCGTGACGCTCGGCATCAGCCTTTTCGACTGCGCCAGCCACGATTTCGACGTGTTCGCCTACCGGGTGCGCGCCAAGATCGCCAAATACGCCGCCAAACTCGTCGCCACCTGCAACGAAGTGGGCGACAAGTTCGGCATCCCCGTCGTCAACAAGCGCATCAGCGTCAGCCCCATCGGGGTGGTGGGCGCGTCCTTCTCCCGCGATCAGATGGTGCGGGCTTGCCAGGTGCTCGACGAATCCGCCAAGGACGCGGGCGTCGACTTCCTCGGCGGCTTCGGCGCGCTGGTGGAAAAAGGCATCACGCCCGGCGAGCGCAATCTTATCGATGCCCTGCCGGAAGCCCTCGCCACCACGGACCGCATCTGCTCCTCCATCAACGTGGCCTCGACGCGCTCCGGCATCAATATGGATGCCGTGGCCCTGCTCGGCCAGCGCATCCTTGATGTCGCCGAAGCCACCCGCGACCGTGACGGCCTCGGCTGCGCCAAGCTGGTGGTGTTCGCCAACATTCCGCAGGACGTGCCCTTCATGGCGGGCGCGTACCTCGGCGTGGGCGAGCCAGATGTGGTGATCAACGTGGGCGTTTCCGGCCCCGGCGTGGTCAAGAAAGCCATCGACCGCGCGATGGAAAGCCACAAGCCCGGCGAATTCACGCTCGGCGAAGTGGCCGAAGTCATCAAACGCACAGCTTATAAGGTAACGCGCGTCGGCGAGATCATCGGCAAGGAAGTGGCCCAGCGCCTCGACCTGCCCTTCGGCGTCGCGGACCTGTCCCTTGCCCCGACGCCCGCCGTGGGGGACTCCGTGGGCGAAATCTTCCAGAGCGTGGGCCTGTCCTCCATCGGCGCGCCCGGCACCACAGCCGTGCTTGCCATGCTCAACGACGCCGTCAAAAAGGGCGGCGCGTTCGCCTCGTCCCATGTGGGCGGTTTGTCCGGCGCGTTCATCCCGGTTTCCGAGGACTCCAGCATTGAGGCGGCCACCCGTTCCGGCGCGCTGTCCCTCGAAAAGCTTGAAGCCATGACCAGCGTGTGCTCCGTCGGCCTCGACATGATCGCCATCCCCGGCGACACGCCCGCCGCCACCATTTCCGGCATCATCGCCGACGAAATGGCTATCGGCATGATCAACTCCAAGACCACCGCCGTGCGCGTCATCCCCGTGCCCGGAAAGGGCGTCGGCGAAAAAGCCTGCTTCGGCGGACTGCTTGGCGAAGCCGACATCATCCCCGTGCCCGGCGGCGACGCCAGCACCTTTATCAGCCTCGGCGGGCGCATCCCCGCGCCGATCCACAGCTTGAAGAACTAAGGGGAATTGGGGAAGGGAGGGGGAACCTTTCTGGAGAAAGGTTCCCCCTCCCTTCCCCAAGCCCCATCCCTCCCCTTCCCAAGACTTTCATCTGTGCAGCCGCCCGCCGCATCGGTTCTCGGCTATAGCAAAACTGTCGGTCCTCGCGGGTCCGTTTGGATTTACGGGATTCTTTTAGTTTTGTGTCTCTTTACTTTTCCTTAGAAGGCCCCCAATATTTTCAGGACTGCACTCTCCTCATTGACAAAGACAACCTCCCTCCATTCCCCAAAAAGCATGAACAGGGATTCGATAAAGTCAAAAGTCTTTGAAGAGAGGGGGATGGGGGTCCGGGGGAAGGGGGAGGGAAACTTTCTACAGAAAGTTTCCCTCCCCCTTCCCCCGGTTTTCTTCGCCACAGCCATATCGTTACGGTAAATCATTGACCTCTAGCGTGGGAGCCGTTTTTCTATGGTCCCCAAGGGTCGAAACGCCTCCGCCCCAATAGGCCGGAGATTCCGGTCGTTCGCCCTCTATTCCGACAGGAGGTTCTGATCATGATCAATACGAAACAGGTTGTCCCCGCCCTCGTCGCCGTCACGCTGCTTTCTCTGGCTCCGGCGGCGGAAGCCCTGGCCATAGAAGAACATGCGCAAGCCGCCAAACCTGCCGCTGTGGCTGCGGATAAGCCAGCGGCGGCCAAACCCGCTGAAGCCAAGGCGGATACCAAAACGGACGCCAAGGCCGACGTAAAGACACAGGCTCCGGCTGCCACGGATCCGACTAAAGAAACCCCGGCCCCCTCAGTTGAGCAGGCCCAAAAAGCCTATGACAACGGCAGCTACGAAGAAGCATTCATTATTGTGGAACCGCTCGCTAAATTGGAGCACCCCGACGCCGAATACCTGCTCGGCCAGATGTACGAACTGGGCCGCGGGGTAAAGAAGGATACGGAACAAGCCGTCACGCTGTTCACCTCCGCCGCCAATCAGGGCTATGCCGCCGCTCAGGCCAAGCTTGGACAGCTCCATATGGAAGGTAAAAAAGATTACGCCTCAGCCATGAGCTGGTTCCAGAAAGCGGCCGATCAGGGCTATGCCCTCGCCTACAGCGCCATCGGCGATCTGTACGCCCAAGGCTACGGCGTGGGGCAAGATAAGGGCAAGGCCCTCGACTACTATAAGAAAGCCGCTACCGCCGGCGACGCCGACGCTTGTCTGCACCTCGGCCAAATGTACGAACAGGGTAAGGACGTCAAGGCCGATCCGGCACAGGCCGCCGTCTGGTACAAGAAGGGCGCGGATCTCGGCAGCGCCGAATGTGCCGCCGCCCTGAAACGCCTCAACGATCAAAAAGCATAGGAAGATATCGGGGAGTGAGGAAGGGGCTTTTTCTGAAAGCAGACATTCTGACACTTCTATCTCTTTTGTATAGCTAGATTTTTATCCAATACCGTGTTTGGGTTTTCCGGTCCAAGGCGATCCGACCTTCCCGTAAGTTTTCCGCAAAAAACGGCATTCATTCCGGCTGGAACAAACGTCTTCCGCGCAGCCGCCCCGCCCGTCACTACGTTTACGGGCGGGGTCCGGGGGAGGGAGCTTTCTGTAGAAAGCTCCCTCCCCCGAACGTTCTCCGCAACCGATTTCTTGCTCTTTGCGGCTTGACGTTACGCGCCAGTGTCGTATGTTGTGCTGCGCCACGGGTCATTTTCCGTGGCGGATTCAGTCAAAAGGATGCGCACATGGGCAAAAGTCTCATTATCGTCGAATCTCCCGCCAAGGTGAAGACCATCAAAAAATTTCTGGGCCCCGGCTATCTGGTGCAAGCCAGCGTGGGCCATATCCGGGATCTTCCCAAAAGCAACATCGGCGTGGATGAAGCCAACGATTTCGCCCCGGAATACGAAATCATCCAAGGCAAGGAAAAGGTCGTGCAGTCCCTGCGCGACGCGGCTTCCAAGGTGGACACCGTCTTCCTCGCCCCCGACCCCGACCGCGAAGGGGAAGCCATCGCGTGGCACGTCGCCGAGCTCTTGAAGGACAAAAATCCGAACATCAAGCGTATCCAGTTCAACGAAATCACCTCCCGTGCCGTACATGAGGCGCTGGATCACCCGCGCGACCTCAACGTCAACCTGTTCGACGCCCAGCAGGCCCGCCGCGTGCTCGACCGCCTCGTGGGATACAAGATCTCCCCGCTCCTCTGGAAAAACGTCAAACGCGGCATCTCCGCCGGACGCGTCCAGTCCGTGGCCCTGCGCCTCATCGTCGAACGCGAAGAGGAACGGCAGGCTTTCGTGCCCGAAGAATACTGGCTGTTCAAGGCGATCCTTGAAGGCAGCATCCCGCCGCCGTTCAAGGCCGAGCTTTGGAAAGTAGAAGGCAAGAAGCCGGTCGTCCCCAACGCCGAAACCGCCGACGCGCTCGAAAAGGCGATGAAAGGCGCTCCGTTCACGGTTTCCGCCATTGAAGAAAAGGAACGCAGCCGCGCGCCCATGCCTCCGTTCATCACGTCCACGCTCCAGCAGGCCGCCAACCAGCGCCTCAGCTATCCCGCCAAACGCACGATGAACATCGCCCAGCGCCTCTATGAAGGCCTTGAGCTCGGCGATCGCGGCACGACCGCCCTCATCACCTACATGCGTACCGACTCCGTGCGCATCGCGGACGAAGCGCAGAAAGCGGCGGCGGATTTCATCGAAAACCGTTTCGGCAAGGACTACCTTGCCCCCGGCGGCAAGCGGAATTTCAAGACCAAGTCCGACGCTCAGGACGCCCACGAAGCCATCCGGCCCGTCGACGTGACCCTCACGCCCGAGGACGTCAAGCCCTACCTCGCCCCAGACCAGTATCAGGTTTACCGGCTCATCTGGGCGCGCTTCGTCGCTTCCCAGATGGCGGCGGCCCGCTTCCACGATACGACCGTGACCATCGACAACGGCCCGGTCCAGTGGCGTTCCAAGGGCGAGCGCATGTTGTTCCCCGGCTTCCTCGCGGTCATGCCGCGCGGCAAGGACGAGGAAGGCGTGGAGCTGCCCGCCCTCACCAAGGGCGAAACGCTCAAGCTCAACAGCCTGACCAAGGAACAGAAGTTCACGCAGCCTTCCCCGCGCTTCACCGAAGCCTCGCTGGTGCGCGAACTGGAAGAGCTCGGCATCGGCCGGCCTTCCACCTATGCCTCGATCATCTCCACCCTTCAGGACCGCGACTACGTGACGCTGGAGGAAAAGCATTTCGCGCCCACGGACTTGGGCCGCGTGGTGTGCGACCGGCTGCGCGAGCACTTCAAGACGCTTATGGACGTGGGCTTCACCGCGCACATGGAAGAACTGCTCGACAAGGTGGCCGAAGGCCAGCAGGACTGGGTGGCCCTGCTCCGCAACTTCAACAACGATTTCGATCCCACGCTGCTCGAAGCCGCCAAGAGCATGGGCAAGGCCAAAACCGATACGGTGACCGATATCCCCTGCCCCGAGTGCGGCAAGCCGCTGGCCGTGAAGTTCGGCAAAACCGGGCAGTTCCTCGCGTGTACCGGCTACCCCGCGTGCCGGTATACCTCGAACTACACCCGCGACGAGCAAGGGCAGATCCACCTTCAGGAAAAGGTCAAGCCGGAGTTCGAAAAGGTCGGGACCTGCCCCGAATGCGGCAAGGATCTCGTGCTCAAGCGTTCCCGCACCGGCAGCCGGTTCATTGCCTGCTCGGGATATCCGGACTGCAAGCACGCCGAACCCTATTCCACCGGCGTCCCCTGCCCCCGCGAAGGCTGCGACGGCGTGCTTGTGGAAAAAAGTTCCAAGCGCGGCAAGATATTCTACTCGTGCAGCAACTATCCCCAGTGCGATTATGCCCTGTGGGACTGGCCCATCGCCGAGCCCTGCCCCGAATGCGGCTCTCCGCTACTGGTGATGAAAAATACCAAGGCCAAGGGCAAGTTCATCGCCTGCCCCGAAAAGACCTGCAAATACACGCGCCCCCTCGAAGGCGGCAACGAGGACGACGCGGAATAGTTTCCGTTTGACGGGAAATCAGGGCCGGGGTGACGGGCGTTGCGGCGCCTTCACCCCGGCCTTTGTCGGAATACGTCCTTATCCGCAAAAACTTTGCTGAGCGGCGGACCATCGGTTTCACCCCTCCGGACCTCGCCATTCCGCTTTTTATTCAAAGAATAACATATATTACTGGCGAAATATCCCGCGAAAGCGCTTTTCGGGGACCGTTTTTCCGCCATTGAGCGGTATTTGCACGAATGGCGGGTTCGGGCTATAGTCATGCAGTTTATCCTGATCACCAAGGATATGCCAAACCTACAGCCGCAACCGGCCTGCCCTGTTCCGGCTCTCTTTTCCCATGCGGAACGGAGCAGCCGTTTATCTGAGCGTCGGCAGCCGCTTGTCATAGAGAGGGAGATTTCAATATGCCCATCGAAACATTTCCCATCGGGCCGCTTGAAACCAACTGCCACATCGTCATCAGCGGCTCGGACGCCGTCGCCGTCGATCCGGGCGGGGATTTGAACAGCGGTCTCGGCGAAGTCCTCGCCTTGCTCAAGGAACAGAACCTCACGCTCCGGGCCATCCTGTGCACGCATTTCCACTTCGACCACCTGTATGGCGTGGCGGCCCTGCATGAAGCGACCGGCGCTCCTGTCTACGGCCCCGCCGGGGATGCCTCCCTGCTCGGCACCGAGCTCGGCGGCAGCGGCGCATGGGGCTTCCCTCCGGTGACGACGTTCCAATGGGAAGATTTGAAGGAAGGCCCGCACACCTTCGGTTCGATCAAGTGTGAAGTGCTGACCACGCCCGGCCACACGCCCGGCAGCCTTTCCATCTATTTCCCGGAACTGAACAGCATCATGACCGGCGACCTGCTCTTCTACCACTCCGTCGGGCGCACCGACTTCCCCGGCAGCAGCCAGGAAGCCCTGCGCAAGTCGCTTCACAAGAAGATCTTCATTCTTCCGCAGGAAACCGCGGTGTATCCGGGGCACGGCCCCAACACCAACGTGGGCGAAGAACTCGCCAACAACCCGTACCTCTGGCTCTAACGGAACCGCCTTCCTCCCCGGTCCGCGGCTCCGAAAGCATATTCCTCATCTCATTGGAGAGATTTCATGGCTCAGCAGAGAAACATCAAGAAAGTGGTGCTCGCCTATTCCGGCGGGCTGGACACCTCCGTTATCCTCAAGTGGCTTCAGGTGAACTACGGCTGCGAAGTGATCACCATGACCGCCGACGTGGGGCAGGAAGACGACCTGAACGGCGTGGATGAAAAAGCCCTCAGGACCGGCGCGACCAAGGCCTATATCGAAGACCTGCGCGAAGAGTTCGCCAAGGACTTCATTTTCCCCATGCTCCGCTCCGGCGCTCTGTATGAAGGCCGCTACCTGCTCGGCACCTCCGTGGCCCGCCCGCTGATCACCAAGCGCCTCGTGGAAATCGCCCGTGCCGAAGGCGCCGACGCCCTCGCCCACGGCGCAACCGGCAAAGGCAACGACCAGGTCCGCTTCGAGCTGTCCGCCGCCGCCCTCGCGCCCGACCTGCGCGTGATCGCCCCCTGGCGCGAATGGGATCTGATGTCCCGTACCGCCCTGAACTTCTTCGCCGAACAGCACAACATCCCGATCTCCTCCGGTGCAAAGCACTACAGCATGGACCGCAACATGCTCCATTGCAGCTTCGAAGGCGGCGAGCTTGAAGATCCGTGGGAAGAACCCCTCGAAGCCTCCCACATCATGGCCGTCCCGTTCGAGAAGGCCCCCGATGAACCCGAATACGTCACCATCACCTTCGAGCACGGCGATCCGGTTGCCGTGAACGGCGAAGCCCTGTCGCCCGCCCAGATCATGGTGAAGCTGAACGAACTTGGCCGCAAGCACGGCATCGGTCGCGTGGACATGGTCGAGAACCGCTTTGTGGGCATCAAGTCCCGCGGCGTGTACGAAACCCCCGGCGGCACCATCATCTACGTGGCCCACAAGGACCTCGAAGGCATCACGATGGAACGCGAAACCATGCACATCCGCGACATGATGATGCCCTCCTACGCCGGAGCCATCTACAACGGTTTCTGGTATTCCCCCGAGCGCGAAGCCATGCAGGCCTTCATCGACAAGTCGCAGGAACGCGTTTCAGGTACCGTGCGCCTGAAGCTCTACAAGGGCAACGCGTGGCCCGTCGGCCGCGAATCCAAGAATACCCTGTACTGCGCCGACCTCGCCACCTTTGAGGAATGCGCCACCTATGACCACAAGGACGCCGCCGGCTTCATCAAGCTGAACAGCCTCCGTATCCGCGGCTACCGCAAAGACCTCATCAAGTAAGATGAGTTGATTATGAAGATTGGGGAGGGGAGGAGGAACCTTTCTGAAGAAAGGCTTCCTCCTCCCCTCCCCAAACCCCACCCCTCCACCTCCCAAGACTTTTGTAAGGGTCGATGCAGGGCGGGGAGGCTTGATACACAAACACAAGCATACGTCCCCCGGCAGGTTCCGGCCTGAATGGATGGGAGTGTCTCTCGAAGCCTCTCAAGCGGAACGGCTCCCCGTGCGGCGCAGCCGTATGGGGAGCCGTTCCGCGCCGAGGGGGTTTGGGGGGCATCATGCCCCCCAAGCAGGTCCGGGCGGCAGCCCGGCCGCCGGAGGCGCACAGCGAACACGGAGACACCAATGGCGAAAGAAAAACTCTGGGGCGGACGGTTCCACGAAGGCACCGCCGCTTCCGTCGAAGCCTATACGCAGTCCATTTCCTACGACTGGGCCCTGTACAAGCAGGATATCGCCGGCTCGTGCGCCCACGCGCGTATGCTGTCCCGGCAGGGCGTCATCAGCGCCGAGGAAGCAGACCAGCTCGTCGCCGGCCTCGCCGCCGTGCGCGCGGAAATCGAGGACGGCACCTTCCAGTGGAAAAAAGAACTGGAAGACGTCCACATGAACATCGAAAGCCGCCTCACCGAACTCGTGGGCGACGTGGGCAAGAAGCTCCACACGGGCCGCAGCCGCAACGATCAGGTCGCGCTCGACTTCCGTCTGTTCGTCTCCGACCGGCTCCGCGAATGGCAGCGCCTCGCCCGTGAGCTTGCCGCCGTATACATGGCCCGCGCCGAAGAGCATCAGGACACCATCCTCCCCGGCTGCACCCACCTCCAGCCCGCGCAGCCCGTCAGCCTCGCCCATCACCTGCTCGCCTATGCCTGGATGCTCCGCCGCGACGTCCAGCGCATGGCCGACTGCGAAAAGCGCACCCGCATCAGCCCCCTCGGCGCGGCCGCCCTCGCCGGGACGACCTACCCGCTCGATCCCACGTCCGTGGCCCGCGAACTGGACATGTACGGCACATTCGACAACAGCATGGACGCCGTGTCCGACCGGGATTTCGTCATCGAAGCCCTGTTCTGCGCCAGCACAGCCATGATGCACCTCTCCCGCTGCTGTGAGGAGATCATCCTGTGGTCGAACCCGGCTTTCGGCTTCGTGAAGCTGCCCGACGCCTACGCCACGGGCTCCTCCATCATGCCCCAGAAGAAAAACCCCGACGTCGCCGAAATCATGCGCGGCAAGGTGGGCCGGGTGTACGGCGATTTGACCGCCATGCTCACCATCCTGAAGGGCCTCCCCTTGACCTACAACCGCGACCTTCAGGAAGACAAGGAACCTTTCCTCGACGCCGACCGTACCCTGAGCACGTCTCTGGAGCTTATGGCGGGCATGATGAAGGCCCTGCGCTTCGATGAAGTCCGCATGGCCCGCGCCCTCACCGCCGGGTTCCTCAACGCGACCGAACTTGCGGACTATCTGGTCACAAAGGGCATTCCCTTCCGCGAGGCCCACCACATCACGGGTTCCGCCGTGGCGCTGGCCGAAGGGAAGAACCTTTCCCTCGAAGCCCTGCCGCTTGACGCGCTTCAGAGCCTGTGCGATCGCATCGGCCCCGATGTGTTCGACGTGCTTGAATACCGCGCCGCCGTCGCCCGCAGGAACGCCCCCGGCGGCACCGGCCCGTTGTCCGTGGCGCGCCAGCTGGAAAAGATGAAGGCGTGGCTCCACGAAACCAAGTAGTTTTCCCAAAATGAAAACAAGGTGCCCCTCGGCGTAATCGCCCGGGGCACTTTTTTTGCTCTCTAAACGCTCAGAAACGCAAAGCTCTCATACGGAGCTATCCTCTTTTTCCGTTAATCCCCATTGACAGGATAATGGATTGAAGGCATCCTTCACGTGAATTGTCGAACAACCCGTTCGATAAACGTCTGTACGCAGGCCATGCGTCGCGGACAAAAGCTTAGAAGGCTCTTTTTATCACCCAATATCGGCAAAAATGCCGAACGGACGTCCTCTGTGACGGGCAAAAACGATATTGAGCGGAAAAGAACAAACAAGTTTGAAGGAGGAGTGGCTATGGAACTGACCAGAAGAGCGATGCTTGGGGCACTGGGTGGTCTCGCCGTCGGCGGTACCGTCGCGTCCGTTGTGGGGACCAGTATTGCGGCTGATCCCAAGATGAAGCGTTTTGATCAAGCCAACGGTGACTTCGGCTGGAAACCTCACAAGCTTGATCCCAATGTCTGCGCCCCGGTTGCCTACGAAGGCTACTGGCACAAGGGCTTGGGATGCGCGTACGGCGCATTCTACGCCATCGTGGGCCTTATGGGCGAAAAATACGGCGCCCCGTACAATCAGTTCCCCTTTGCCATGCTCGAAGTCGGCAAGGGCGGCATCTCCGACTGGGGCACCATCTGCGGCGCGCTGCTCGGCCCCGCTTCGGCTTACGCCCTTTTCTGGGGAAGAAAGGAACGGAATGCGATGGTGTCGGAACTCTACCGCTGGTACGAAACGGCGAAACTGCCCATCTTCAACCCCGGCGAAGCCGCCAAGGGCGTGAAGGGCGATCTTCCCACCAGCGTAGCCGATTCCGTACTGTGTCACGTCTCCCTGAGCCGATGGTGCTTCGAAAACAAGGTTGAGGCAAACTCCAAGGCGCGCAGCGAACGCTGCGGCCGCCTCACCGCCGACGTCACCTACAAGGCCGTCGAAATCATGAACGCTAAAATCGACGGAACCTTCAAGCCCGCTCTCGCTGCTCCGCAATCCGTCACTACCTGCGGCGAATGCCACGCCAAGGGCAAGGAAGCCGACAATATGAAGAGCGTCATGGACTGTACGCCCTGCCACAGCGGCAACGAACACCTGATGAACAAGTTCAAAGATCATCCCTAAAGCCAGCTTTTCCGCTGTCTAAGGGGGTCGAGAGAACCCGTATGCGTCCCACGGTTCTCCCACACCTCATTCGGGGCATCGGACGATGCCCCCATAAAAAAGGGCATGTGCGATCCGGCAAACGCCGACGCCATGCCCTTTTCCCTTGTGCGCCAACACAACAGACGCTTGTGTTCATGTATCCGGCGCAGTAGAATAGCTTTATGAATACCTCCACTCCGCATGCATTTGCCCTGTTTTCCGGCGGGCTGGACAGCATCCTCGCTGCCCGCCTGATCATGGAACAAGGGCTGGTTGTCCGTTGCCTGCATTTTGTCACCCCCTTTTTCGGCAAGCCGCAATTGATCCCCCACTGGGAGAAGGTGTACGGCCTTGAGGTGGAAGCCGTGGACGTCGGTGAAGCGTTCGTGCGCCTCCTGAAGGAACGCCCCGCCCACGGTTTCGGCAAAGTCATGAACCCCTGTGTCGACTGCAAAATCCTCATGATGCGCAAGGCGCGGGAACTCATGAAAAAATGGGGAGCGTCATTCCTTATCTCCGGTGAAGTGCTCGGGCAGCGCCCCATGTCCCAGCGCCGCGACACCCTCAATGTCATCCGCCGCGACGCAGAGGTTAAGGAGTCCCTCCTCCGTCCGCTCAGCGCCCAACTGCTCGATCCGACCGCCCCTGAAATCTCGGGCTTGGTGGATCGCAACAAGCTGCTCGGTATCTTCGGGCGCGGCCGGAAGTCCCAAATGGCGTTAGCCGATCAAATGGGCCTGAAAGAGATCCCCACACCCGCCGGAGGGTGCAAACTGGCGGAAAAGGAAAACTCCCGGCGCTATTGGCCGGTCCTGACGCGCCTCAAAGAGCCGACGGTTGAAGACTTCGAATTGTCCAACATCGGGCGTCAGTACTGGTTCGGTGATCACTGGCTGTCGATGGGCCGCAACGAAGCGGACAACTCGGCGCTGGAGCGTCTGGTCCGTCCCGGCGACGCCATCCTCCGCGTGCGTGACTTTCCGAGCCCTTTCGCACTTGCCCGCCAGCTCACCCCGTGGGATAACGAAACGCTTCAGGACGCGGCCAGCCTCGTGGCCTCCTACTCGCCCAAAGGCGTCCGGGCCGCCGAGGCGTCTCCCGACGGGACCATAGCCGTGCGCGTTCAGATCAACGGCGAGAGCACCTTCGTCAATGTGGCGCCCAAGCGCACCCCCGCCCTTCCGTGGGGCGAGCCCGAATTCGTCGATGTCCGCAAAGCCATCAAGGCGGAGAACCGGCCCACGTTTGATGAGTAACGATGGTAAGCAGGTAGGTGGGGGGAGGAGGCCCCTCTCTGGAGAAAGGGGCCTCCTCCCCCCACCTACCTCCACCAAAGGCTTTCCACCCTTATTGAATCCCTCGCGGCGGCTTTTCCGTGCTGCGAGGGATTTTCTTTGTCTGGCGGCGGGCTCTGCAGGGAAAGGGGAAAAGAAGAGGGAGCGAGGATGAATACGGCGGGGACGTTTTCGAGAGAGTCTTTTCCTTGAAAAGAATAGCCGGACGCTCAGTTGTCGGCATCCAGCAGTGACAGCACCTTGCTCACGTAGGCTTGTGTTTCTGCGAAAGGCGGGATGCCCCCGTAGCGCAGGACGTTGCCCGGCCCGGCATTATAGGCGGCGAGCGCGAGATCAAGCCTGCCGAAGCGGTCAATCTGCTGGCGCAGATAGCGGCTCCCCGCGTCCACATTGGCCTCGGGATCGAAAGGATCGATAACACCGAGCATCTGTTGCGTCCCCGGCATAAGCTGCATGAGCCCCTGTGCGCCCTTCTCCGATTCAGCGATGGTTTCGAAATTGGACTCCACCTTGATCACCGCCGCGATAAGCCGGGGATCGAGCCCGTAGCGGCCGCTGGCCTTGGCCACGAGTTCCCGCCAGACGGCGGGCGGAGGGAGCGTCCCTTTTCCGGCATGGGCGCGGAGAACCAGTTGCGGCGACACCATGCGCGGCAGGGACAGCGCCGCCGCATGGGGCGACAGCGCGTAAATGTCCATCTGGTCGAGCAGGTTTTCAGTAGGGATGGAGGGACGCGGCGGCAAGGGGCTTTCGGATTGGCCGCCGGGATGCACGGGGCGCAGGCGTTGGGCCGGGCGCTCGTCCGTCGAGAGCTCCTCATGCAGGATGACGCCCGCCGAAGCCGTGCCGGATACGAACATCCCCGCCGCCAGGCAAAAACTCAGGACGCGGATCACTCGGGCAGCGCGAAATAGAGTTCGATGATATTCGACTGTTCGTAGTAGGCATAGGTATAGTGGGCCACTACGGACTTGATCAAATGGATGCCGAGCCCGCCCACGGGCCGCTCGTCCACGCCGAGCGATACGTCCGGGACCGGCGCTTCAAGGAAAGGATCGAAAGGGGCTCCCCAGTCCTGCACCTTGAAGCAAAAGTACGGCACGTTGTCGAGCCGCACTTCCCGGCAGGCGACCTGCGCCTCACCCGGGACATCCGGATAGGCATAGCTGAATACGTTGACCAAAAGTTCCTCAGCGGCAAGCTCCACCTGCGGGATCAGCGGCCTGTATGAAGAAGGGATGGTCTCGTGGATAAAGGCATTGACATTCGCCAGCTGCTCAAGACTGGCCGGAACGCTGAGCGTCGCCATGATCGCCTCCTCAGGAAAGGGCGCTGACGGCCTCGTCGCGCGTGGCGTAAATGGGGAGCATGGAGCTGAATCCCGAAATTTTGAAAACTTCCGCCACCATCGACTGCATGGAACAGAACGCCAGCGTCGCCGCGGCGGCCTTACTCGCCTTAACCATCGTCAAAATGACCCGTAACCCTGCGGAACTGATGTATTCGACACCACCAAGATCCACCACGACCTTTTTGGCCCCGGAATCCAGAAGCTCACGGCAGGAGGTTTCAAAACTGCTCGCCGTGGTTGCGTCGATCCTTCCGGTAAGCGCAATGATACCGACGCAACCCTGTTCCGATGTGACAACTTGCATACACGTTCTTCCTGATGTTGTTGCTATTTGTAGCTTAAGAGCAATCCTTGACTGATCTTAAGCCACCCGTCAAGGGTCACGAAAAGCAGGAGTTTGAAGGGCAGGGAAATGGTCATGGGAGATACCATCATCATGCCCATCGCCAACAGGATATTGGAAATGATAAGGTCGATGGCGATAAACGGCAAATACAGCAGGAACCCCACCTGAAACGCCTTGGTCAATTCGGAAATGGTAAACGCGGGCACGAGGATCAGCATGTTGTCTTTGGAAATCTGATCATGCTGTTCTTTGGGCCAGATACGCTTCGCCGTGCTCATGAAGGCCCGGAGCACGCCGTCCTCCGTATTGTCCGAAAGGAACTTGCGCAGCGGCGGCGACAGCTTGTCGACGATGCCGATAACTTCCTTCGGCGAAGGCTCCGCGCTGATCTGGAGTTTCTCGGCGATGTCCATCGTACTCATCATCATGGGGGCCATAATGAACAGGCTCAATATGATGGCAAGGCCGTTCATGACCATCGCGGGCGGGACCTGCTGCACGCCGAGGGCGTTGCGGACAAGCGACGTGACCACCACGATCTTCACGTAGGACGTGACCATCATCAGGAAAAACGGAGCAAGGCCCAACAAAGCCATGCCCACAATGAAATACAACGGATTGACGCCCGTCATGCCTACTCTCCCACCTTGCCGAGGCTGACGACCTGTACGCCGAGCGTCCCGTTCAAATCCACAAGGCGCCCCTTGCCGACGGATTTGCCGTTGGCGTACAGCGTGACCGGGGCGAGCGCATCGCCGCCGAACGCGAAAGTATAGCCGGGGGCGAGCGTCTCCACGTCCCGCACCGTCATGAGGCGGCGTTCCAGTTCAAAGGTCAGCGTCACTTCCAGTTCGCCGGTATCGACGCCTTCGGACGGCGCGGCCCCGGCAGCCGTATTGTTTTCGTCGGACATGGGCCCCTCCTCGGGATTCAAGACAGAAAGGATGGTCGCGCAGCCCTCCGCGAGGGAGCAGGCGAACGCAAGGGAACGCGACGTGGCGCAGAGGCGGAGCGTAACGCGGCCCTCACGCGCCGGATAGGTTTCCGGCAGCAGCACATCGTCTGGTTCAAGGGAAGACAGCTCGTTGACGGAAAGCCGCATACGCCCCGCTTCGAGGCTGACCGGAACCGGCACGTCCCCGGCAAGCCCCAGCGCGCGGCGGCGCGGCAAGGCGTCCAGACGTTCCACCAGTTCGAGCGCGCTCTCCCGATCCGGGAGGCACAGCCTGACAGGGATCGGATACGCCTCTGCGGAGGCCCCCGCCCCCACCGGCACGTGCAACGTCAGGGGAAGCGCACAAACGGCCGGTTCCGCCGCTTCGATCATCCGGACGTTGCGGACAGCCAGCGGCACATGCAAAAACGTTTGCGCCAGTTCCGCCAAAGGAGCGGCCAGCAAGTCGAGAACCGCCAACTGCAGCGCCCCGGGCAGTGCGGCGTTCGGCGGCACATCCGCCACTGCCGGATGCAAAGCCAGCAAGCGCAGGCTGCCGAGTTCCACGCGCCATGTCCGCTCGCCGCAAACGACGTCAAAAGCGCACACCGGAGGGACCGGAGCCGCAAGGCCCCCGGCCTCCAACGCGCACGGCGTACCGGCCACATCAATGGGCCACGGCTGCGCCCGCGTGCACAGCAGGTTGAAGACATGCGCTTCAAGCGGCGAAAGCGCCGGAGCCCGGAAAGGCAGTATCTCCATGTACTTCTCCGCCCCCGGCAATGGAGGGCTGTTACAAAAAGTTTCGGGCTGCGCCTCTTCAAACGGCTGACGCGGCATCCCTCCCCGTGCGCCGGGGTCAGGCATCCCGTTCGTCCGGAGCGACATACTCGCCGCGCGACTGCCGACGCCCATCGCCGTTCTCGGCTTCGGCCTCGCCCCGTTCAGAAACCACTTCGACGCGAACATCCTTCTCAAACGACTCAAGCCGCGCCTTCAAGGATTCCTGTGCGCCGACGAGGGTCTGAAAGGATGCCGCGTTGTCCGTCGCCAAATGTACCGACAGCACGCCGTCGCTCCCGCGCTGGAGCCGGATTTCGGTTCCGGGGAGGACATCCTTGCCAAGGGTGAGGCGTATCTCATGGCCCCCGTCGGGCCCGGAAACCAGAATCCGCTCCACGAGCTTTTCCGCCAGCGCACCCAAATCCGGAGCATCTCCGGACGGAGCCGCCGTTTCAGCCGTCTGCGCCGTGCGTCCGGCAAAAAGCGTATCCAACGGCCCGGTCATCCGGGAAAACATGCTGGAAAGCGCTTCGGCCTCGGCTGAGGTATCCTCGTCAGGAGCATGGGAAGCCCCACGTCCCCCGTCGGACTCATCTCCTCCGGAACCCTGCCGTTCGTCAAGCGGACGCCGCCGCATGGCTTGCTGAAAGGTATCCACGTCCGCACCTGACGGCGCGGCCATGCCGGAATCCGCAGATCGGCCTTCAGCCTGCCCGAGCCGGGACATATCCACCTTCATAAAGTCAGCCATACGACACCTCCCGCATTCCTCCGCTTATGGACGGGTTTCTTTATTTTGAAAGGGCTATCGCTCCAACCGGCGCTCAATTCCCGAAAATGCAGGGCATAATGGACGCAAAAGGCATTGGAAAGAGCGGTATAGCTTCCGTATCGGCAGATTTGAGGAAGCCGGATGGGAAAAACGTCTCTCCAGAAAGGTTTCCCTTCCTTTCCCCAATGCTTCCTACCCCTTCGAGGGTAAAACGCCCCTAGAGCTCGCCTTCGGTCCCCTGAGGCGGCAGCGGTTTGAATTCTTCCATTTCCAAATCTTCCAGACGCTCGGCCTCGCGTTTGGCCTCGACGAGCCAGATGTCCCGATGCGTCACGATTTTGGCCGTCTCGTGCTGAGCCTGCCGCGCGGCCTCCCGGGCCTTGCGTACGTCCTCCTGACGCTTTTTTACGTTCTCAAGCGCTTGGGCGATGGCTTCTTCCAGCTTCAACTCGCCATCGGCCAGCGCACCGAGCCCGGCCTTGAACACATCCAATTCCTTGAGGCTCAGGCCCTTGCCCATGATCGCGTCATAGCGGCGCTCAACCTCTTCCTGACGCCAGACCTTGTAGCGCTCCAGCTCCCCGCGGCACCGCTCCACCGCCTCCTGCGCCTCAACCACGGCGCGCTCGGCGGCGCTGAGGGCATTCTTGGCCGCATCCTCCCGGTATTCGCGCACTTTAAGCAATGGAGCCAGCGGATACTTTTCCACGCTCAGGCCACCACCTTATACAGCGCCTGCAACGTTTCCTCAAAAGTGCTTTTTTCGTCCAAACCTTGCCTGAGGAACGCGTTTACGGCGTTGATCCGGGCCAGCGCGTCGTCGGCTTCCTTATCCGATCCTTTCTTGTATTCGCCGATCTGCACGAGCAATTCCACCTCGGCGAACTTCGCCAGCACCTTACGGAGCGCCTGCGCGGCTTTCTTGTGCTCCTTCGTAACGATGGCGTTCATAACGCGGCTGACGCTGGCCTGTACGTCGATGGCGGGATAGTGGTTCGCCGCCGCCAACTTGCGGGACAGGATGATGTGCCCGTCGAGGATGGAGCGGGTTTCGTCCGCAATGGGCTCCGTCATGTCGTCGCCCTCCACCAGTACGGTATACAGCGCCGTGATGGAGCCCTTATCCGAATTGCCCGCCCGTTCCATCAGCTTGGGAAGCGTCGAAAACACGGACGGAGGGAAACCGCGCCGGGTCGGGGGTTCGCCCGCGGCAAGGCCGATCTCGCGCTGTGCGCGCCCGAAACGGGTCACCGAGTCCATCATGAGCAGAACGCTCTTGTGCTGATCCCGGAAATATTCCGCCACCGCCGTGGCCGTGTACGCGGCCTTGAGGCGTTCCATCGACGAGCGGTCGGATGTGGAGACGACCAGCACGGCCTTTTTCCGCCCTTCCGGGCCAAGGTCGTTCTCAATGAACTCACGCACTTCGCGGCCGCGCTCGCCAATCAGCGCCAACACGCACACATCGGCGGAACAGCCTTTGATGATGCTGGACAAGAGCGTACTTTTACCGCCGCCAGCCGCCGCGAAAATACCCATGCGCTGCCCCTCGCCGCAGGTAAGCACCCCGTCGAGCACGCGCAGGCCCAGAGAAATCGGCTTGTCGATGATCTTGCGGAGCATGGGGTTCGGGGGATCGGCGTAAACCGGATAGTGGGTCCGGGGCTTGAGCGGCGGCCCGCCGTCGATGGGATCGCCGAGCCCGTTCAGGACGCGCCCGAGGAGATCTTCGCCCACGGGCACGGAATGGATTTCCCCCGTCGGGATGACTTCGGTTGCGGGCGAAATGCCCTGCAAATCGCCGAGCGGCGTCAACAGGGCCACCTGCTTCACGAAGCCCACGACCTCGGCCCGGAGCGTCCAGTCTTCCCACGGGTTCCGCAGGATGCACAGTTCGCCGACCTTCACCCCCGGCACCACGGCCCGGATGATGGTCCCCACGACCTGCTCCACGCGGCCCCGCACCTCCACCGAGGCGGTCGACTGCACCGCTTCCTCAAGAAGCGCTCCGATATATTCAAAGGCCATAGGGCATCCATCCGTTTGTCAAACCATATCCGCGAGATCCAAGCAGGCGTTCGCCCAATCGCCCCTCCGCAAGGGCCGAAAATGCGGGCGTGGCCCCAAAACGTCCTTTCTCAAGCCGTGCCGTGCAACGGCACACACCGCTCTATAACGGGGGAAACGTGTATACCAATGAATCGAGCCGCGATCGCATATGGGGCAGACGGCTGAAGCGGTTGTCGGCGTTGTCCCCGCAATCGGTACGCGCTATGAAGCGATTTTGGAGCGCAGGGCGTTTTCCAGCGCCTTGAGCTGTGTCTCGAGGCTGGCATCGACCACGCCGAGCTCGCTTTCCAAAAGGCACGCCCCCCGCTCAAGACGCGCATCCGGCACGACATCCAGAAAACTGGCCCCGCCCGGCACGGAGGCCAGCATGGATGCCAACCCCTCCCGGACGGCCTTTTCATCAGCGGGCGCCACGCGGATCGTCACGTGCTGCTGATTGCGGACCGTCACCAGCGCATTGCGGACGATACGGACGATGCGTTCGTTTTCGTCAATCTCGCCGATGACCTTGCGCACGGCCACAGCAACCACATTCACCAACGTGGCCTCAATGCCTTCGATGTACTCGACCGACGACAGCACGGTTTCCATCACCTTCTCGGCATGTTCGAGGCGGCCTTCCTCCACGCCGTCGCGGTAACCTTCCTCGCGCCGCCGCTCATAGGCCTCCCCGGCCTTGCGCTCCATGTCGGCCACACGCTCACGGGCCGCGTCGAGCACGGCATTGGCCTCCAGAAGGACGGCGGCCTCAGAGGCTTTGAGCACACGCGTCCCGGCGGACGGGGTTACCGTGTCCCCGGTCAATCGAAACAGGGAGCCCATTGCGGTGCAACCTCCTTCAGCAACAGCTTCTTCAGACCAAACCATACCGCCCGCTGAACCGCAGGCGACACCGACGGCGGAGCATCCTCAATATTCTCGGCGGCCCGTTCCTTCAAGGCGGCGGGCCAAGGAACGCGGCAAATGGCAATCGCCAGACGGCCGTGGCGCTGCATACGTTCCAGCAACGGCTCCCGGACGTCGCGGCTCAGAAAAAACTGCCGCACACTACCGAGCTGATACTGCCCGCGCTGGATGCCATAGCGGTACAGCGGTTCCCCCAGGGCTTCACGCAGGGCCAAGACCGGCTCCCGGGTGATAATGCGAGCCAGCTCCGCAGCGTGGACACACACGCCGAACACTTTGCCCAGACGCTCCAACTCTTCCGCACTCAGGAAGGCCAAACGCCGTGACTCGTCGGTGAAATCCCAGAACCCTTCTTCCGGCGGCGCGACAGGCCACGCCAATACGGGCGAGCCACGCCGCGAGAGTTCCGCCGCCACAATCGCCGTGTTCAAACCGGGAACGCGCCATGCTTCGGGACAGTCCGGCACAACGGAGCCCAAGCGACCGTTGAAGGCCAGCATAGCCCGAAACAGCGCAGGTTTCCGTGCGATGATGTCCGAAAAAAACGAGGTGTGCATACCTGTCCGGCCGTGCCAGCGTTACGACGACTGATCTTCCGAGGCGTTCGCCGCCTCTTTGCGCTTCCGCAGGGCATCACGCAGGGAAAGCGCCAACAGCGCAAGCCCGGCGAGCGCCGCCAAAAAGACGATCCCCGCGCCGATCAAGGCATATGGCGGCCCATTCTGCGGCGCGAGCGGCAATCCGAGGAATTTCGGGGTTGGCTCCATGGGTACGGAAACCTGTTCCCGAACCGGAACGAGCATGACGGAAACACGTTCATAGTCGAGATCCGGCACGGCCTTGGACGTAAGCTCACGGATTTTGGCGACCAGGTTGACGACAGGCGAATCCGGGGTATGGCGGAGGAAAACGGCGGCGGAAGGCAGGGTACGCGTATCGGTGGCCTGATCCGTACCTCCGAGCACCACATGGACGCGGGCCGTCAGCACGCCGTCGATACGGGAAAAGGTGTCGGACAGCTCCTGCGAGATGGCGTAGGCCATGCGAGCCTGTTCCTCCGAGGCGGATGAGATCATCCCCTGCCCGGAAAAAACTTTGCCGAGGTTTTCGTAGTCCGCCCGAGGGAGGTTGTTCTCTTTCAGTATTTCAAGGGACTGAACGAGCTGATCCTCATCCACGGACAAGGTGAACCCTGCCTTTCCAGCGGCGGTTTTCTCGGCCCGGATGCCGCGCTTGAGCAGCGTGGACAGCATCGTATTGACCTGCGCCTCGGTCAGCCCGCGGTACACTTCTACCTGACAGCCCAGAAGCGCCGCACAGAGCGACAACACCAGCAGAAACGGGAGCCAGCGCATCCCTTTTTTCCCGGACCCATGTGCTTCCGTCATATGTCCACGCCCCGTTTCCGTCACATTCTACCCCTGCTGCTTCAACAACGATTCAAAACCCTGATTGACCTGCTGCGACAACTTCGCCCCGCCCGTGGCCTGTACCCGGAGCATCCCCACAAGGAATTGCAGCTGGTACAACTCCGTCGCGGAAGCGTTCCCGCCGCCGACCCGCTCGAGCAGCCGGGCCAGCTCCTGCATGCCGTCCGTCTGAACGGCATCCGTCCGCCCTTCCACGGCCTGCGGCCCGGAAGGCGATTCTATCCGCATCGTACCGCCGATGCCGTCAATCCGGCTCCCCTCGGAGATGCCGTACACGGGATCTTCGGAAGGGTTCGGAGGGATTGCCTCATCCGTACGCGCCACTTCCGGGATATCTTGCCCGGCCTCCTCAAAAGGCCCGTGCTCCCGCGAGCCTTCAGCAACGCCCTGCACGGACGGACCGCCCTGCCCATCCGGCGCGCGCAGCGCATCCTCGAAGGCACGCACCAGCTCGGCGGGAGGTTCTCCCTGCGGGCCAAGGCTCCGCAGTTCGGCCCCCTTGGAGACGCCCAGCTTTTCCAGCGCCTCCAAAAGCTTTGAAGCCCCAAGACCGGAAATGTCCACGTCTACCTCCGCCGGATTACACCAGCCTACGGTTCTTGCCGGAGTTTTTCAAGCAACCCGGCGGCCAGCTCCGCTCTCGGGCCTTCGCCGGCGGCCAGCGGGGCAAGCACAGCTTCGGCTTCGCCTTGCCGCCTCGCCAAGGTGTAACACAGACCAAGCAGCGCCTGCGCGTCCTCATCTTCCGGCATGGCGGCCAGCACTTCATCTTTCAGGAGCCGTTCCGCCTCGTCGAAATCATCCACCACAATATGGCTCAGGGCCTTGCCCATGAGAGCGGGCGCAAATCCCGGGCGGAGCGCGAGCACCCCCGCGTACATGGCACGCGCATCCACCACGTTTCCTCCGTGACATGCAGCGTTGGCGACATCAAGCAAACGGCTGATCTGGGTATCGGACAGCATGGCGTTTCTCCAATCGTAAAAAGATGCGGGCAGCCCGGGCACCCCCGGCTAAACGCAAAAAGGGGAGAAGGGGACAGCCCCTTCTCCTTGTCCGTCATCCCGTCCGACGCGCCATGCGCGGGATGGAGCCACGCAAAAGCATCCGGGGTGCGGTCCCGGAACATGATTCCGGACGGGAGACAAACTCAGCCGGTACGCTGGGCAAGGCTCTTCATCATATCCGTCATGCTCTTCGTGACGGACGAGAGCGATTCCAGCATGGCATTGTACTGCCCGACTTCGAACTGGAGGGCCATCATGTCCTCGGGGCTGACTTCGTCCTTGCCCAGCATCTCGGTCATCTTGGCCTGCAGGTCCTTGCCCTTGCTGCTGATCGAATCCAAGCCGCTGTTGAACAGCTCATTGACGTTCAATCCCGGCGTTCCACTCGTGCCGTTGATATTCATGGCAAACTCACTTTGGTTAGAAATCCTTTTACTTCGCCATGTTGTCCATAGAATGCAACGCAGCCTGCGTCGCTTCCCGGACGGCCTGCGCCACAGCCCATTCGTCGGGGGTCAACCCCCTATCCATATGCCGTTTGACAGCCAGATCCATTTCCAGAACCTCATCCCGGATGCCCTGCAAGGCGCGGGGATCGTCAAGGGCATCCAGCACGGAAACCATCGCGTCACTCATTGGAACCTCTCAGTCGATACACGATTATCCGCCCATCCTTACGGAGCTTCAACTCCTTCACGCCGATGGACTCGAGCACATATCCGCCGGGGAGCAGACCGCCCTCAAAGACACGCTGCCCCGTAGCCAGACTGATGAAACGCATGGGCGTCAATGTTACCCCGGTCACCCGGATCTCCGGCATATCATCGGCTTGCGGTGCGGGAACGTCTCCCGCCTCCGCCTGCTGCGGCGCCGCGGCTTCACGCCGGACTTCGGCTTGAGGCCGCTTTTTCTCGAACGACGCAACCACATCGAACACGACCGGGACGCCGAGTTCCGCACGGGCCTTGTCCAGCACGCCGTCCAGACGGATACGCTGGGCCACATCGAACCGGCCCGCAAGCTCCACCTTTCCGGGCAGGAACCGGACCTGCACAAACGCCAGATCCGCCTCCTTCAAGAGCGGCAACAGGACCGCTTCAACCGCGTCGGCGTGACGGATGGTCCGGTCCAAACGGCTCCAGACGGCCTGGTCCCGCAGTTCCGGGACATCTTCGCGGACGGCGGAAAAGGCCTGCTCTTCCACGAGCCCGTCCTTCATGTACCCGGCAAGGTCCAGGCCGTCGTCCGGGTTATCCGTCTTCTCCTGCACGGAGAGGGAGAATCCCCGGCTTGCGAAGGCTGACGTTACGGCATCGACCCTGTCCCCGCGGAGCGTCACATCAAGATAAACAGGGTACTGCACACCTTGTGCCAAGCGCAGGAGATCGGCCCTTTCGGCATCGTCGCGCAAGACTCCCTGCACGCCGACGCCTTCATCCTGCGGAGATACGACCAATGTGCGAAAACCGTTTTCGTCAATAATAGTTTGGATTTCCTTGACTCTCGTTTCCGCATCCGGGGTTCTGCCCGCATAGGAAAAAGTCAGCCCGCACAGGCCCAGCAAAAGAAAAAAGGACAAGGCCAACCTCTGCGGCGGCAAGGAGCGCAACCGTTCCCAAAGCGTTTTGCCAACGCCGTTGGCGCCTACAGAAGTCCCTTCTTCCAACAGTATCATCGGATCACCGAGATCCATGACCGGCTCTTCGCGCTGCGGCTCCGCAGGTTCCGGGCGTTCCTGCACCGAACGCCGCTCCTGCAAGCCGGACGCGACCTGACGCCATGCGTCCGCCGGCTCGCCGGGCTCCGACCATGCCATGCAGGTCAAGCCCAGAAAAAACGGCGTACGCGCGGGGATGTCCGCACCGTCGGACGGCAAGGGAGCGCCATTGAGCAGTATCTCGCCGTCGAGCGGCGTCACCCGCACGGACGGGGCGCCGTCCCCGGAAAAGCCTATGACGATGTTCGCGTGCCGGGAAGCGACTGAACTGTCTTGAAGAATGATGTCGCAAGAGTCGTCGGACCCTACAAGCTGATTCCCCGCGGGCAAGACAAGTTCCGCCCCCATGTGGGGGCCGGAAAAAAGACGAAAGACAATCAAGCCGGAGGCACTCATAGCGCTCCCGCAGGCCGTGCCTGCGTCTGTACTCCGGGCGATTGCCGCGCCGCGGGCGGCGACAACGGGGTCGCCGTGGCGGGCGTCACCGTCTCCAGTTCGGGCCGTTTCCGGGAGCAGCCGCTCTGCGGGGCCGCCGGAACCCGTTCCTCATAATCGGCCTGCGTCGGCGATCTGTGGAATGTGGGTTCGTCCACGCGGGGGGGCGTCGTCGGGATCTCATCCAAATGGATGACCTTCGGCGTAATGAGGATCAGGCGCTCCATGCGTTTGGTCCCCTTGCTCGTCGTCTTGAAGAGGTTTCCGAGCACGGGGATGTGCATGAGGATCGGTATCCCGCTGGCATCCGTGGACTTCTGCTCGTAGTAGTACCCGCCGATGAGCAGGCTCTGCCCCGCGCCCACGATGGCCTGCGTGTTGATCTTCGTCTGCTTGATGGGCGGAACGCTGTTGTCGCTGACCGGCGCATCCTTGCTGTCGTTCTGGTCGTCCTGCACGCTGACCGCGAGCTTGATGGAGGTTTGGCCGCGTTCGTTGCGGATGATGTGCGGGGTCACGCGCAAGACCGTCCCCGCCTCGACCTTGAACAGGTCCACCGCCTGATAGCCTTCCACCTGGATGTAATAGGTGCTGGTGTTTTCCAGCGTGGCCTGCACATTGTCCACTGTCAGCACAGAAGGCCGCCCGAGCATCCTGGCTTCGCCTTCCGCCTCCAGCGCCTGGATGCGGGCAAGGAAGAAGTCCGCGCCGTGCGTATAGATGGTGGACAGGTTCATGCCCGTTCCGGACGGGGTGCCCATCGTGGGCAGAGGCGAAAATTTGTCTCCGGTGCCGGAAAACTCGCCTCCGGTGCTCCAGCCCTTGTCCCGGCTGTTCGCGCCCTGATACGTAACGCCGAGATCTCGTTTGAAGTCGGAATCGATGTCCACGATGGCGGCATGGATTTCCACGAGTTCCACAGGCCTGTCGAGATCCGCGATAACCTTGGCGTAGTACGGCATCCGGTATTCGGCATCATTGACCAGCACCGCATTGACGCGCGGATCGGCCATAATGTTCACTTGCGTGGCATTCTGCGGAGCGGCCTGTCCGCCCTGCTGCGCGGCGGGGGCGGGGGCATCGGGAGCCACGGGCGTCATCCGTCCCTGCGCGATGAGCCCGGTGCCGGACAGCTTGTCCACGGTGGCGGTGTCCTGCGTCACCCGGGTCGCGGAATTGGGCGAACCCGTGACCATGGCCCTGAGGATGCTCGCCACTCCGGGGATGGTCACCGTTTTGTCCATGCTGTTGACGGACATGTCTTCCGCCCACGCATATTTGAGCGGAAAGACCTTCATCACGAAATTGGTGATCTGCGCCTCTTCAAAGGCGGTGACGGCGGCTGAAATCTGGGCAAGGTAAGTGGGCGGGCCGGACACGACGATCATCGCGCCGCCGGGGGCGAGCGTCGCGGGCAGTTGCGGGGCGAACACCGCCGATTGCCTGAGCATCTGGTACAGACGCTCCGCGGTCATGGCCCGCGGGGTGATGAACGCCCGCGACAGTTCCGATTCGCTGTAAAAATAGAGGGTGGAGCCGAGCCGATACCATGTCACGCCAAAGGCGGCCTGCATCCCCTTCAGGAAGGTTTCCGGGGGAACGGCATCAAAGCGCCCGCTCACCTTGCCGACCACGCCGGGAGAGAACGAAGCGCCGAGCCCCTGTGAGCGGGCGAAGTTCGTGAGGATGACTGTCAGATCCTCATCGTCCGCATAGTGCGTGTACGGACGGGAAAATCCCCCTTGGACGGCAAACGCCGGGCAAGAAACCAGAAGCACTCCGAAAACGAGTGCAAAAACCATCAAGAGCGAAACGCCACCACGACAATGCATCAGCGCCCCATATTCCAGGCTTGCATACCGGAGAAGAAAGAAAACGCCGACGCGCCACCGCCCTGCACCTGTCTTTTCCACCATGCCAGATCATTCAAAAAATCCTTGGCATACCCCGGCATGGAGGCAACGCTCTCGGCCAAAGGCACAACAAGGTGCAGCGAAAACCTGCCCTCATCCACCGAAAGGACCGTCCTCCGGGAGCGCGAGGCCGCGACCATACGGGAAGCGCACTTCCGCAAGAGATCATCCGCATCCTGTTCCGCAGCGGGAAGCGGGCCAAGATCGGCCCGCAGGATGCCCGTCCGCCCATCAGGCGAAAAAAACTCCATGTCCAAATCGCCTTCAAGGCGAAAGCGGAAGACGCCGTCCGCGCCGGGAGAGGCCTTTTTCCAGCCTGCAGCCGCCGTCAGTGCGTCAACGGATTCCTGCAAAAGCGACATGTTGCCTCCTTGGGGGAACTATGCGGTCTTCCACAACGCCTTGTCAATCATCAAACGCGGAGACCCCAAACGTGCGGCATGGGGCCCTTCCCGCACGGAGGCGTATCCTTCAGGCATTCGTCAAGCTGGCGGTCACAACGCTCCACCCGTTTGCCGAGAGCCTCGATTTCCCGTTGTTCGGCATCCGTCAGGGCCTCCAAGGAACGCCCTTCCGCTTCGAGCTTCTCCGCGATGGCCGACAGCGCCGCCGAACATACGCTCAATTCTTCCAAAAGCCGATCTTGCGGTTCGCTGTTCGTTACCATGATCCTCCCCCTAATTATACTGCAACGAAGGGACGGCTATGCCCCTTCTGGAGCAAAGGGATTCGAGCTGTTCAAGTTTAAGCGGCATATGGGAAACGACTCCGGACGCCGAGCGGCTTTCCAGATAGACCATTTTATTGCCGTTATGGTCGTGGTACGGCGTGAAGCCATAGGTGGAGCCCCGGCTGTCCCGTTCCGTCACCGTGGGCCCCGCAGGCGTGATGCCCTTGTTCGCCGCTGCGCTGATGGCGTTCGACACGCTCTCGATCGACGCGCCCCCGTTGGCGGATACGCCCGCATTGGGGGAAATTCCCGAAACCTGTTGCGTGGAAATGCCGTTGATAGCCATACGACCTCCTATCCCAAAATCCGTGAACGGGTCTGGTTCATATTCTGCTGGATGGCGTCCTGCGTGGAGATCGACTTCTGGATCAATTCGGACAGGCTGTCGTTGATGCTCTTCAACGCATCGCGGCTGGCCCGCATCCGCTCCTGATCGGCTTCCATCTCCTTCATGGCGGCGTCGTACTGCGCCCCGATGAAATCCCCGACGGAACCGACGATGCCGCTTACCCCCTGCCCGAGCTGGGACATGGACTGCCCCATGACTCCGTAGCTCTGGGACTGAGCCCCCAAAGCGCCGGACTTTGCATCCAGCGTCTTCATTTGCGTCTTCACATCCGTCATATCAGCCTTCAGCGACGCCTTCCGGCTTGAATACTCCGCATTGAACTGCTTCAGCTCATCGCCGGACAACTTCGCCCCTTCGCTCCGCAGGGATTTGAGATCGGCCTGCTTGTTTGCGATGTCGGTCTGCTGCTTGCCGAGGACGCCCTGCTCCTTGGCCAGCGCCCCCTGCTGCTTGCCCATGTTCAACTGCTTCATGCCCATGCCGAACTGGACAGCGCCCATGCCGATGTTGATAGCCCCGGACACGACGCCGCAGACGAGCTGCGCCACGGCCTTTTTGCGGATTTCATCGGCCTGCTGCTCCATCGACATGGCGATGCTGTCGGTTTGCGCTTTCATGACCTCACGGTTTTCCTTGCGCTGTTCGGCGCTCATTTCCGTAATGAGGGCATTGATGCTCGCCATCGGGGAGGCCACGCCCACCCAGCCGCCGAGTGATCCGGAAGGACTTTTCGGCGGGGTGAGCGTCGGCAAATCGTTGCGGACCTGCGCGGCGGCCTCCTGAAAGGAAAGCCCCGCATCCATCGCAACCTGTAGCTCCTTGTCCACGGCAGCTCGGGAAACATTGACCGTCCCCGCATCGTTTATTAGTTGATTGTAAACCTGTTGTTGATCGGATGACAACCCTTGTATGCCTGACATATGCGTATCCTCTTACTGCTTACGGCCTTCCCGTATACGATTTGGCCACCGCTCATCCCGGTACGGGAAAACGCGGACTGCCCTCTCAGCCACTCACGAAACGCCGCATCCATCACGCGGCACAAGCCTCTTCCTCCGCGCCCATCAACCGGAAAAACCGGAGTGTGGCGTGAGAGCACCGCCTTCCACCGCGCTAGGCCATCGTCGGCGCGACATTGGTCAAGATAGCCGTCTGCGATTCAGTACATCCTTCAATAATGTTGTTGACGTCTTCGAGCATCTTTTCCGCGCGCTCCATGACGCCCTTCAGAAAATCAAGCTCCATATCCTGCGCCTGCTGGATGCGTTCCAGAATGGCTTCCAGCTCCTTGGTATCCGCATAGCTGGTGGAAATCTTGTAATCGTACACGGAACCGGCGATGTTCGTCGCCCCACTGCCCATCTGCACGACGCTGCTGGCGATGTTCGACGACTTGAGCGCAATGTCGGCCACCTTCGACAAGGTCTGCGCTGAGGTCGTGGCGGCGGAGCCGAAGGAGCCGCCCATAGTCAGCCCGATGCCCACGATGGTGATCGCAAGCTCGCAGGCCATGCCGACATACCCGGCGATGTCTTCCGGAACCCCGCACGCCTTCAATCCGGCGGCAATCCCGGCGCTGATGCTTACCTTGCCGTCGGTCGCCATACTCACGGCACTGTTGATGGACATAGTGAGCATTACGGCCCCGCCCGCGATAAGCAGCGGGTTCCCGGTTGCCGCCCCGGCCACGATTGTGGCGACGCTGGCTATCGCCCCGACGATCACGCCGACCCAGCTGAAAATCTTTTTGAAGACATCGAGGATACCTTTGGATTTCATGGAGTCGAGGCGATCCATGATCTCTTCCAGCTTCTTCTCGTTGATCTCGGCGCGCTCTTTTCCCTTGGCGTCGATGGAGGCCACGCCGTCTTTGGTGGCCTGCGTGCGCGTCTCGTTGCTGATCATCTGGGCCAGCGTTTCGAGCGAGAGCCCTCCCGCCGTGGGCGGGGCCAGCCTCGGCAAGTCTGAAGATGAGGATGACGCATTGGGGGAGGAAGACGGCAGATCCGGCAGCGTGATTTCCTGCAGGGCCTTCTTGATGGCCTCCTGGAGGTTGTTTACCTCAACGCCGCCGGCAAGCTCCATGAACTTCGAGCCGACCTGAAAATCAATGGAGTTGGGCATGAAAACCTCACTTCTCGGCTTGTTCGAGAATGGCGAGCATGGCCGAGGCTTTGCCTCGCGCGGCATCGTGTTCGGGATTGCCCTCTTCGCCCATCGAGAGCGCTACAACGAACGCGCCTTGGGCCTTTTCCCGATCCCCCATTTTGAGGTAACACATTCCGGCCTGAAGCACGGGCACGGGGCTGGCGAGCGCACCCATCGCCGAACAAAGCCCGTAGGCGTCCACGGCTTCCTGATACTTGCCGTTGGCCTGACGGCTTCCGGCGAGCCCCATCCAGAAACGGGGATCGTTGTGATCGTACAGGCACAGCCCGGAAAAGACGGTTTCGGCGTCCTTGTAGTTGCCGGACGTGTACAGGTTATATCCAAGGCTATACAGTGATTCCAACATATCCTGAGAGACGTTGCATACGTCCCCGATGGTGGCGCCGTTCAAGACGGCTTTGGTCATCGTTTCAAGTTCTTCCTGCGTATATTCGACCGCCGCACGTTTCTGTTCTGTCATGAAAAGCTCCTCGGGAACCGCCCCGCAACAGCGGGAAAAAGGGTGTTGGCGAAAGGTCAGCCCGCAGATCCGGGTACCCCCAAGCAACCGCCATCCGGTGAAGGGGCATCCCCCACATGTACGGGAACCATCCAGACGGGGCTGCCCCTGCGAAAGGGATCTTTACTGGCCGCGAGCCACGGCGGTAAGCGTCTGCATACCGGACTGGATAGCCGAGTTCGCGCCCTGCGTATACGAATTGTACTGGCCCATGAAGTCCTGCACATACACCATCTTGGTCTGGATATCCGTGCCGATGGTTTCCTGGTAGGCTTGCAGGGACTGAATGGCCACGTCCCACTCATCCTTATTATGCAAGCTGTCCGCGGTTTCCTTTGTAGGCTTGCTGACTCCACCGGTGGTCAAATCATAGGTGAGATTGTTTTTATCCATAAACTCCCGGACATCCGCGGGCATTTCAGTGCATCCGCCGCTGTCCTTGGCCTGATTCTGGAGTTCGCGGCACCTCTGGAGCATATCGGCAACTTCCTTCTGTTCGGCCTGAGCCCCCTCGATTTGCTTGATGTAACCGAGGGCCGAATCCTTGGCCGAGGCGGCCAATTCCATCTGGAGCTTGGCGAAAATGAAGTTGACGCTTGTGCACGTGCCGAGGCTGCCTACACTGGAGACACTTCCCGAACCGCTGTTTCCGCTGACTGGATCCATATATCATTCTCCTTGGATACGTTATTTATTGCCCGCGGGCCACGCTGGTGAGCGTCTGCATACCGGACTGGATGGCCGAGTTCGCTCCCTGCGTGTACGAGTTGTATTGGCCCATGAAGTCCTGCACATAAACCATCAGCGTCTGGATGTCCGTACCGATGGTTTCCTGATATGCTTGAAGGGATTGGATTGCGACATCCCACTCGTCTTTGCCCAAAATATAATCTTTATCCGTGTTTGGGAAAGTTAATTCGTGCTGTTCCATAAACGTGGCCAGCTCTTTCGACATAGGGTAGCAATCTTTACCTGTCACGGTGACTCCATTGATGCTTTTTTGCCCTACGCCCGTACCATTTTCCCCCTCGTTCTGAGCTTGCCGAGCCTGCTGGAGCAAATCAGCTACTTCCTTCTGTTCGGCCTGCGCACTCTCGATCTGCTTGATGTAGCCGAGGGCCGAATCCTTGGCCGAGGCGGCCAGCTCCATCTGGAGCTTGGCGAAAATGAAGTTGACGCTTGTGCACGTGCCGAGGCTGCCTACACCGCTGACGCTTCCCGAACCGCCGACTCCACCGATACCTTGACTCATACTTCTCCTATATAAAAGAGTTAAAGACGGACGACTCCACGGCGGCCCGCGCCGGGAGCTTTGCCGGAAGGACGGTTATCCAGGGAGGCTTGCGCCTTGCGGGCTTCCCCGGCGCGCTTGGCCTCTTCCTTCGCTTTGGCGACGAGCGCTTCCACTTCCGGCGTCATCTCCTCCTGCTGCTTGAGATCGTCTTCCGTGAGCCCCATGCCCTTGAGCTGCGCATCAAATTTCTGGTTGAGGCGGGACAGCTCGTCCTTGAGGGTGCTGAGCTGTTCTTCCTGAGCCTGCATGTCTTTTTCCGTGAATGCCATGTCGTTGCTCCTGTTGTTGGTGCTTCATTTTTAGCATGTTCCGTGCCAAACAAACAAATACGGGGAATTTCGGCTCATCAAGCCTTTTTGCATGGTTTTCCGTGCGCAGAAAACAAACAATATTGGCACTATTTCGCCTTTACACCTACCAACATTGTTCTCATCCATTGATAAATCTTCTTTGACAACTACTACAGCCTATTACCCAAATCAATCAAAAAGGAGGCGCTTGTAAGACGTTGCGGCCTATGATACTCGCTAGGCGATGATTGGCATATTTCTCGCATGATTTCTTGCGGGCCGGTATGGATCGGTTCCCGGAATCACGTGTTCCCGCAGCCTCCAGGCACGGGGGCCGACTCATTTCCCGGCGGGGAGCCGGGCAGGAGGAGGCATGTCCATAGATTTTTCCGTCACCACTATGAGCCAGATGGCCGGAGGCGCAACCGCGTCGGCGGCGAGCTCTCTCGCCACGGGCTCACTCATGGGGAACGCCGCCGCGCAGGTGGAAGACCCCATGTCGCTGCTTGCCGATGCGGCCGAAGAACTGACCTTTGCGGCTGACACCACTGACGAATACGAACTTGAGGACCGCAAGGAGCGGGAACGCGCTGAAAGCGCCTATGCCGAGCGCGTCAAGCTCTATCAGGATCTCATGCATGAGGCGGGCAAGTCGCAGAACATCGATCGCCTGAAGGACAGCCTGCGCGCCCGCGAAGGCCGGGAAAAGGCCTCACGGGAGGCGCTTTACCGCTTTCCGGACCCGAGCGACGCCTATGCCGCCCTTTCCGAGGCGCTTGACGCCTTTTCGGATGATCCGTCCGTTGATCCTTCCGTTATTGAAGATATCCGGCAAGGGCTCGCCGAACTCGAAGCCGAACACGGCCCGCAGATCCGTTCGGGCATCCAAGGCGCGCTCGCCGCTGCCGGATATCCCGAACTGGACAGCGCGGACGGCCTGCGCGACCTGTACCGCCAGACCGTCTGCGACTTTACGGACGTCAACGCCGCCTTCGCCCACATCCACGAGAAATACGGCGATGTGGGCTTCGGCAAGGCGATGGATTTCCTTTTCAACGCGCTGGGCAACGACCTCGCCACGGACGTACCGAGCATGGAAACCACCCATCTCGAAAGCGTCCACGCCACCCTCGAACAAGTGCGTCTCCTGCAAAGCACGCATGTCCAGTGCGAACGCCTGCTCCAGCGCTGGCAGGATGTCCATGGGGTCCAATGCGGGCTTGCTCCGATGGAGCTGCTCGGCGATCTGGTTGACCTGCGCAAAGAACATTTCCTCGGGGCCATGCAGATCGATCGCATTGTCTCCAAGGCCAAGGCCCCGGATATCGAACGCGAAGTGCTGTTCCTTCAGGAACTCCTGAATATGACCCGCAACCTGCCCGTCCAGCTTTTCGACGGCGAACAAGGCCGCATGAAGGTCATCGACGCCGTACAGGAATCCGTGGACGCCGCCATCCGGCGTGAAGACGAATACCTCGCCAGTTTGGGAGACGCGTGATGATCGAACGTGAAATCGCCGAATTCGGCAGACGCATGGGTATGCCCGCCTTTTCCCTTTCCCCTGCGGGGCTCGCCGCGCTCGACGTGGAGCGCCTCGGGCGGCTCCATCTGGAGCTTGCCGAAAACGCCGGGGAGCGCGAGCTGCTCGTCTACCTCGCGCGGGCCGTGCCGGAGTATGACGTGAAAGCCCCACGCCGCGTGCTCGAGCGCTGCCATTACCGGCACGCCGATCCCATGCCGCTGTCCGGGGGGGTGCACAAGGGCAATATTGTCCTTCTCACCCGTTTCCCCGAACGGCAGGCGACGGCGGCGGGCATCGAAAGGGCCGTCCAGTTCCTCAGCGGCGTCATGGATACCGTCGCCAAAGCCTGATTCCGCAACCTCGGTTTTCTTTACCGGCAAAGGAGGACAGCCATGCCGAGCATCAACCTTCTGGATCCTTCCCTCGGCATCCAGACCATCATGGAGAGCCCGTCGGCAACGCGCGGCGGCATCCCCGAGGCGAGGCCCCTCGCCTCCAATGTCCTGCGCGAGGCCGGGCTTGAGGAACTGTATTCCCCGTGCAACGCGCACCACCTCGTGGAGCAGGCGCTCTGCCCGGATGCGGGCGACGGCGACATCCTCCGCCCGGAGGTGTTTTCCGGCAACCTCGCGGGATGCCTAGAAGCCTTGAAGGATTCCGATGATCCCGCCGTCCGGGCGCTGGCCGACGGCGAACTGGCCCCGCTGCTTCAAAACAAGGAACTCCTCAACGCCTACATGGGCCTGATGATAGGGGGTTAAGGTGGCGCTTACGCAGGAACAGCGCAACACACTGTCCATTCTGGGATATCTGTATTACCGCATGGGGCGTCTGGACAATGCCGCCACGGTCTTCGCGGCGCTGGACAAGCTCGCCCCCGAAGGCATGGACGCCATTTCCCGGAGGGCCGCCGCCACGCTCGCGGCCATTGAAACGGATCGCGGCAATGCCGAAAAAGCCCTCCAGCTGCTGCACCGGGTCATGGACGGGCAAACCCTCTCCACCCGCCATGCCGCCCTGCACCTGCTCCGGGCACGCGCGCTCTGGCAGCAGGGGCGCAAGGATGAAGCGAGGGCCGCGGTCAACGAATACCTGTACCTCGCCGGCAACGGCCCGTCCGCGCAAGCGCTGGCCGAGCCCCCCTTTAACAGCATGGGCAAACGCGTATGAGCCTGTTCACCACGGCCCGTTCCGCCGTCGGCGTGGTCACGCGCCACAACGACATCAACATCGTCTTCCTGCTCGTCACCGTCATCGCGCTGATGATCATCCCGCTGCCCACGCCGGTGGTGGATACGCTCATCGGCGTGAACATGGCCCTGTCCTTCACCATCCTGATGATGACCATGTACGTGCGGACGGTGCTGGACTTCTCGGTCTTTCCCACGCTGCTCCTGTTCACCACCCTGTTCCGGGTGGGCCTCAACATCACGACCACGCGCCTCATCCTGCTTCAGGCGGACGCGGGCGAAATCATCTTCACATTCGGCGAATTCGCCCTTGGCGGCAACTTTGTGGTCGGCGCGGTGGTCTTCCTCATCCTGACCATCGTGCAGTTCCTCGTCATAGCCAAAGGCGCGGAGCGCGTGGCCGAAGTCGGGGCACGTTTCACCCTCGACGCCATGCCCGGCAAGCAGATGTCCATCGACGCCGACATGCGCGCCGGGGTCATCGACATGGAGGAAGCGCAGCGCCGCCGCGAGCGCATCAGTCAGGAAAGCCAGATGTACGGCGCCATGGACGGCGCCATGAAGTTCGTAAAAGGCGACTCCATCGCCGGGATGATCATCGCCGTCGTGAATATCGTGGGCGGCACGATCATCGGCATCACCCAGAACGGCATGACCGCCGGGGACGCCCTGCACACCTACGGCATCCTCACCATCGGCGACGGGCTGGTATCCCAGATCCCCTCGCTGCTCATCTCCATTTCGGCGGGCATCCTGATCACCCGCACCGGCGATTCCGACGACAACGTGGGCTCGCAGATCGGCCTCCAGATATTCGCCCAGCCCAAGGCGCTGCTCATGGCGGGCGGGCTGGTGTTCCTCTTCGCCCTCATCCCCGGCTTCCCCAAGCCGCAATTGTTCACGCTGGCGGCCCTCCTCGGCGGGCTCGGCTATGTGCTCAAGCGCGTCAACGAAACCCCGCAGGCCCCGGACGCCAAAGAGGAACTCTCCAAGTCGCTCACGCCCACGGCCCGCCCCAAGTCCCGCCCCGGCGCGGCGCGGGACGAGTTCGCGCCCACCGTGCCCATCATCCTCGATATCTCGGAGGACATGGGCGCATCCCTCGATTACGCTTCGCTCAATGAGGAGCTGGCGAACCTGCGCCGCGCGCTCTATTTCGATCTCGGCGTGCCCTTCCCCGGCATCAACATCCGGCCCAACCCCGGCCTGCCGGAGCTTTCCTACGTCCTGAACGTCAACGAAATCCCCATGTCGCGGGGGAAACTCGAAAAAGGCATGGTCCTCGCCCGCGATACCAGCGAAAACCTGTCCATGCTTGGCGTGGAATTCAAGCTCGGTGAACGGTTCCTGCCCGACGTCGAGCCCCTCTGGGTCCCCGAGTCCAAGGCCGCGTCGCTGGAGCGCGTGGGCATCAGCATCATGAACCATGCGCGCATCCTCGCCTACCACCTTTCGCTGCTGCTCGCCCGGCACGCCTCATCGTTCCTCGGTATGCAGGAATCCAAGTACCTGCTCGACAAGATGGAGGAACGCGCCCCCGATCTGGTCCGCGAAGCCACCCGCCTGCTGCCCACGCAGCGTATTGCGGAAATCTTTCAGCGGCTGGTACAGGAGCAGATATCCATCCGCGACCTGCGGAGCATCCTTGAAGCGCTCATCGAGTGGAGCCCCAAGGAAAAGGATACCGTCATGCTCACCGAGTACGTCCGCAGCGCCCTGAAGCGCCAGATCAGCTACATGTATTCGAAGGGGCAGAACATGCTGCCCGCGATCCTGCTGGACCCCTCGGTCGAGGAGACGATCCGCAAGGCCATCCGGCAGACCTCGGCGGGCGCGTTCCTTGCGCTTGATCCCGATACGACGCAGCGGTTCCTGCGCGCCGTGACCGAGTCCGCCGGGAAGTACACGGCCAACACGCAGAAGCCGGTACTCATGGCTTCCATGGACATCCGGCGGTATGTGCGCAGGCTTATCGAGGGCGAGCATTACGGCCTGCCCGTTGTTTCGTACCAAGAGGTCACGCCCGAGATTTCGATCCAGCCCGTCAGCAGGATCAGGTTGTAGAGAGAATCGGGTGAGGGGAAAGGGGCCCTTTGGAAAGGATCTCCTTTCCCCTCACCCGTACCCCTCCCCTATCCCCCCAAACTTTTTGACTGGTGGGGAGGCCGCACGGCGGGAGTCCCGTCGGCGGAATCCCCGCGCCGGACAGCACTATGGAATCAGCCGCCATCGATTACGCCATGAAAGCGCTCTATCTGGTGCTCATGTTGTCGATGCCGCCCATCATCGTGGCCTCGCTCATCGGCATCCTGTTGAGCCTCATTCAGGCGATCACCCAGTTGCAGGAACAGACGCTGACCTTCGGCGTCAAGCTGCTGGCCGTGGTCCTGACCCTCTTCATCATGGGGGGCTGGCTCAGCGGCGAAATTCTCCGTTACGCCGACGATATTTTCAGCCGTTTTTATATGATACGCTGATTGGGCGAGGGCCGGGGAAAGCCCGGGGCGAAGAATGCGGCAAAAACACGAGGAGGCCAACGGCATCGCCGGACGGCACGTTGCAGAGCGGCCGGCATCCTCCACGGAGGCTTCATTTGGATTATCAGGCACTGTTCAACGAACTGCACCTTTTCGAGCAACTGCTGGCGCTGCTGGTGGGGATGCCCCGGCTGTTCATGCTCGTGCAGGTGGCCCCGTTCATGGGCGGGAACATCCTCACGGGGCAGTTGCGGACCACCGTGGTTTTTGCCTGTTATCTCATACTGCACCCCGCCATCGTCGCCAGCCTCCCCGAAACGCAGGGCCTCTCCCCCTCCACGTTCGCCCTGTACGGGGCCATCCTTGTCAAAGAAACGCTCATCGGAATGCTTCTCGGCTACCTGTCCGGCATGTTGTTCTGGACCATCCAGTGCGCGGGCTTCTTCATCGACAACCAGCGCGGCGCGTCCATGGCGGAAGGGGCCGATCCGCTGTCCGGCGAACAGACTTCGCCGCTCGGCTCGTTCTTTTTCCAGAGTGCCGTCTACCTGTTTTTTTCCACCGGCGCATTCCTCGCCCTGCTTGGCGTGGTTTACGCCTCTTACGAAATCTGGCCGGTCACGCAGCTCATCCCGCTCAGCGTGTTTAAGGACATCAACCTGCCGTTGTTCTTCGCCGGGCGCGTGAGCTGGCTTCTGCTCATGATGCTTCTGCTTTCCGGCCCCATCGTGGTGGCCTGCCTACTCACCGACGTTTCGCTCGGGCTCATCAACCGCTTCGCTTCGCAGCTCAACGTGTACGTGCTTGCCATGCCCATCAAGAGCGGCGTCGCGGCTTTTCTGATGCTGTTCTATTTCATGATGCTGCTGTCGAACGCGACAGGATTGTTCGATGGGGTCAAGGCCGATTTCGAGCAGCTCAGGAGGCTGTTGCCGTGAGCGACAAAACCGAACAGCCAACACCGAAACGCCTCCGCGAATCGCGCGAGAAAGGGGATGTGTGCAAAAGCCAGGACGTGCCGTCGGCCCTGACCGTGCTCGCCTTGTCCGTCTATATTGTCGTGATGGGGGGGCATCTGCTGGAATCGCTGCTGGCGATGATGGAGCTTCCCATGAAGCTGCTGTCCACGCCCTACGCCGAGGCCGCGCCGCGCGCCGCCGAAGCCACGTTCCACATAGCTGTTTCTATCGTCGCCCCGCTCGTCGGCCTCGTCATGGCCGTGGCCCTCGTCGCCAACCTCGGACAGGTCGGCATACTGTTCGCCTTCAAGGGAGCCATGCCCAAGCTCGAAAACGTAAGCCCGTCCAAATGGTTCCAGAAGGTTTTCTCCATGAAGAACCTTGTGGAGTTCCTCAAGAACATCATCAAGGTGACGGTGCTCGGCGTTACTGTCTGGGTTGTCATGCGGGATCATCTGCCGACGCTGTTCGCCATCCAGCGGGGGACGATCTGGACCATGTGGGAAGTCCTCGGGATGGCTGTCAAAGACCTGTTGCTCATGGCGGCGGGCGTCTTCTGCGTCATCGCCGCCGTGGACTATCTTTTTCAGAAATGGCAGTACACCAAGAACCATATGATGTCGAAAGATGAAGTCAAACGGGAGTACAAGGAGATGGAGGGCGACCCGCAGGTGAAGGGCAAGCGCAAACAGCTCCATCAGGAAATGCTCTCCCAAAACGCGCTGGGCAACGTGCGCAAAGCGAAGGTGCTCGTGACCAACCCGACCCATTACGCCGTGGCGCTGGATTACGAAAAGGACAGGACGCCGCTCCCGGTTATCCTTGCCAAGGGCGAAGGGTTCCTCGCCCAGCGCATGATACGGGTGGCGCAGGAAGAAGGCATCCCGATCATGCGGAATGTGCCGCTGGCCCGCAGCCTTTTTGAAAACGGGACGGAAAACGCCTACATCCCCAAGGATCTCATTGGCCCGGTGGCCGAAGTACTGCGCTGGGTGCAGTCCCTCCAGCGGCAATGACGAACGCACAGGAAACGAACGTGAAGCAAGAACCTCTCTCCGAACAGGCGTTTCTGGATACCCTGATCAACCTTTGCGACGATCTGGCTTGGGGCCGCCCCGCCAGCGAGGACAGGCTGTTCGCCCTCACCAAGGAAGGCGCGGGCCCAAAGAATTATGTCCGGCTCGCGGAAGCCTTCGGTATGATGCTGGTCAAGGTGGAAAGCCGGGAGTACCACCGCTCACAGCTCATTGCGGATCTGAAAACCCGCAACGCCGAGCTGGAGGAAGCGCACAGGCTCCTCGCCGAGCGCAACACGCATCTGATGCGGACCATTCAGGAAAACTACCAGACCAAGAAGATCGTGGGCCAATGCGAGGCCATGCGGAAGGTCATTCAGCTTGCCCTGACCATCGCCCGCCGCCCCATCAATACGCTTATCCTCGGCCCCACCGGGGCTGGGAAAGAAGTCATCGCCAAGGCGATCCATTTCAACTCGCCCCGGCGCGAAGGGCCGTTCGTAGCGGTCAACTGCACGGCCATCCCCGACTCGCTGTTTGAAAGCGAGATGTTCGGCATCGAAAAAGGCATCGCCACGGGCGTCAACGCGCGTAAGGGCCTCATTGAGGAAGCTTCGGGGGGCACGTTGTTTCTCGACGAGCTGGCGGACATGACCTTGCCCAATCAGGCCAAGCTGCTCCGGGTTTTGGAGGAGCGCGAAGTCCTGCGCGTGGGCAGTTCCAAACCCGTGAGCGTGGACATCAAGCTCATCGCCGCCACCAATGCCAATCTGGAAGAAGCCGTCCGCAAGGGCAACTTTCGGGAAGATCTCTATTACCGCATCAATGTGGCGGAAATCAGGGTTCCTCCCCTGCGAGATCGCGGAGATGACATCCTTTTGCTGGCACAGCTTTTTCTTGAGCGCCATTGCGCCTATATGGGACGGCCCCGGCTTTCGCTCTCTCCCGCCGTGTGCAGGCAGCTTCTGCAATACGGCTGGCCCGGTAATGTGCGTGAATTGAATAACGAAATGGAACGCGCCGCCTCTCTGACGATCGGCAACCGTGTGGAGCTTTCCGATCTCTCCACGCGTATTGTGCCGGATGAAGTCAGATGCCACCTTCTCGAGACGGAACCGCTCATCAGCCGGGATGGGGCAGATACCCCTCGGGAGGAAACGCCAACGGCGCAGAACTACAACCTGCAAGAAATGGAGCGCAAACTCATCCTTGATGTGCTGAACAAAACAGGCGGCAACAAGAGCAAAGCCGCGGAACTGCTTGGCATCACACGGGAAGGACTCCGGAAAAAACTCCTGCGCATGGGCATCAACGACAAAGAACTCCCCCACGACGACGGCAAGGCTTGACATTCACCGGCCAGAACACCTAAAACAACACGTCCCTAACGCGCGCCCGTAGCTCAGTCGGATAGAGCGACAGCCTCCTAAGCTGTAGGCCACAAGTTCGATTCTTGTCGGGCGCACCAGAAAAAACAAGGGGTTACACCATTATGTGTAACCCCTTTTCTTGTGCTGTGCTACCGCTATGCTACCAAGATCAAAAATCCCCCTCTCGGTTCGCGCCGGGAGGGGGATTTTTTTGTGTCTTCAATCCGGCTTTTTCGCCACGAATCGGATCTCATCCCGGTGCTCAGGCAGCCACCTGCATTTGTTCAGGCACCACCACGGCGTGATGATGAATCGACCATCGGCTTTCGCCTTCCTGTCGGGATGAGTCCCCGACACGGCACAGTCTAGAGAACACAGCATCAGGGCTTGAACACGTTCACCGTGTGGGCAACGCAAGTTTTCCTCTTCTTCGGGCATGGGTAGCGGCATGGCCTTCCTCCTTTTTTCTAAAGATCTAGCCATGCCTATGATTTTTGCAACGGCTATAGTTCCACAGGCCACGGACAGACCGGATCATCCGGCCCGTTCCACGGGAAGCCCGGTTGCTGCGGCAGGTCGCGCAAGGCTTGGCGGTACGCCTTGATCTCTTCAAGCTTGTCTGCATCAAGCGGATAGTCCGGCATGACAAGATAATCTGTTGCAATAATGCGCTTGTCACGCTCGGCGCGTACGCGAGCCGCGAGTTCTTTGGTTGTCGGTACGGGCGGGACATACGGCTGCTCCTCAGTCACGCATTCGGGGTGCGCACTTGCATATCCCAAAAATGACGAGAGCAAGTGCCGATGGCCATCAATATCCGACGCAATGTGATAAGGAACCCCACTACTCTTCACTGTCGCAACATATGATCCGTCTTGTCTGTGAATGATATTCGTAAGATCAAAATCAGCAATGGAATACATAAATGCTCCTTACAAAACTTTTATACCGATCCATGTGTATCCCGTGCCGTTGAAACTCCATGTAATATGTGACCCACCAGCTGCCATAATTGGTATAGCATTCGCACTACCGTGAGATACATCGTTGTCTAATATACAGAAGACAAACCAAGACCCACCGTTTGGCAGGTAAAAGCCATCACTAGCCCTACCGTAAGCGAAACTACCGCTAATAATGCGATCCGCAGCGAGTACTTTTAACGAACCCGTATTTATAGGTCTCAGCTGTTCATCAACCGAACCAATCACCCAACCAGGGCTGTCAGTATATAAGCCCTCCAACCATGGCCTTCCGGCCAAAGAGTATGTATTGTCTGCTAAATGCGCCGAATCGGCTTTGCCGGTAAGGTTTCCTACAAACCTTACAGTTTCCAGATCGACAGAAACGAAGCCGCCCGGTCCGCCCGGTCCGCTCAAAAACCTGATTTGGTTTTGGGTAGTATCGATCACAACGGGATAGCTTCCGTCCGTACCATTTTTTAACAGGATCTGCCCCCCCTCCGATTCTCCATCGGGTGCAGCTACTGTAATCCCTCCAACCACGGATATATTTCCAGAGATAGTACCTCCAGACTTGGGAAGAGCTGCGGACGCCAGATCATAGGCTGTCTTTACGGCCTTGGCGGACGCCGCCGTGGTCGAATCCTCCAGACTCACACTGTCCGAAATCTTGGTGAGCGCGGGCTTGTACTCCCCGCCTCCGGTCAAAAAGCTTTCCTGTTGCCCGGCGGTTGCGGGCGGCACAAGGCCGCTTGTCCCGGAGGTAGATGCCGTCGCGCCGTCGTATTCGGGGACGGAGATGATCCCGTTGGTGACGCGAATGCCGTCACCGATTGCATTGCTCATGACGAATCGGGCGAATGGAGACGTTCCCTTTTCATTAAACTGAGCTTTCCATGCGTCATTGCCCGAAAGCGAAAAGGCCCATATCTCACCGCGTAGAGCACCACTTGAGACATCTGCGATAACAACGGCACCGTATCCAGCCTCAAAAGGACGATCCGCCACCTGCGCCCATTCGGTTCCATTAAAATATAATCTGCATGATTTGCGTATGGTTAGGATTGATGGGTATTCAGTAGCCGTTGCTACTTTTAGCTCTCCTATCTGCCCCCGCGCGCTCGCCAGATCCCCGAGATCCCCACCAATCGCCACGTCCTTCGCGGTGATCACGCCGCCCGCGTCGGCCTGCGTGGTCTTTCCGTCGACCTTCGCCAGCCCCGCGTGGCCTTCCGACACATACCCGACATTGGCGAGGTCCTGCGCCTCGTCGCGGGCCGCTTCCGCCGCTATGCGGGCGGATTCGGCGGATTCGGCGGAAAGGGCCGCCGCGTTCTTCGACGCAAGGGCGTTCGTCTCGCTGACTTTCGCGTTGTCTTCCGAAACCTTTGCGGCCCCCGCCGAGCCCGAGGCTTCACCCGCCTTCCTTTTCGCCACCTCTTCCGAGTCGTGGGCGTTCCGTTCGCTCAGAGCCGCCGCGTCGACGCTGGCGTTCACATCCACGGCAAAGGCGTTCAGCGCGGGGATCAGCGTCTTGTTCAGGTCCTCGTTGACCATCTTTTTCTGTGCTTTCAGACTGTTGAACGTCAGCACGTCAAACCGTTCCTGATCGCCCACAAGTCTGTCCGGCGGTTCCGGGAGATCCGAAATCTTGGAAAGCTGCTTTACTGCCATTACTTCAACCCCTGTATGTCAATGTTCATGTCGATCTTGTTCGGCCCGGCAAAGACCGCGTTCCAATCCTCAAGCCAGCCCCAGACCGTCAGTGACTGATAGGAGCCGATCCCTTCGTTGTCGTCCCCGAGCCAGAGCGCGGGAAGGCCGTGCATCCGGGCGAGGACTTCCCGCACGCTGTCCAGCCGGGACGGGTGCAGGTACAATGGCAGGCTCGTGCGCTTGGCGTTGGCCCGCTTGACCAGCCGCGTGTTGCCGAACTCGTCGGTGTCCTTTCTTGAATAGTCCCGGATGCCGAGCCGGGTATTGTACTGCGTCGTACCGATAGGCCACGCCTGCCCCGCGATGACCTGCCCGAGCGCCGGGCCCCCTTCCTGCGTGAGCGTGACCTCAAGCGTGGCCACGGGCGACATGGGAATGTTGGTCACGGCCTGATCCACGATGCGCTCAAGGGGCAGGAAGTAGTATTTCCAGTAGCCGTCCACGTCTTTCAGCGTATTCACCGTGCGGTCGTACATGACGAGGCCGTCGCCGTCCTTCACCACGGCCCGGATGCTGGTAGCCTTGAAGTTCAAGAGCGCGAACGCGGTGCAGCGGTTGAAGGTTACCGCAAACGTCATGACGTCCTCAGCCGCGACAGTCTGCGTGGACACATACTGGTCGAGCATGGCGTAACGGTTCGTCGACCCCATGAGCCGCCAGAAAGCGTCGGTTCCCTCGCTGTGCTGATCCGGCTGTTTACCCGTGCTGTCGGCCACGGCCTTGTAGACCTTGTGCTCATGGATGACGGAATCCCCGATCTGATACGCCGTGCCCGCACTCCACGCCGGGGCGTCGTTTTCCGGCACGGTGCTGGACAGCAACCGGATGGCCTGCGGCTCTATGAGCTTCATGCCCGCACCCCCGGCATCCCCTCGGCGTCCCACGCTTCCACCATGTCGGACGTGCGGCGGGAAAATCTGGCGATCTCGGACATGGAAATGAGCATGTCCCGGCGAAGCTGGTAGACTTCCTGCCGCAGCGCCTTGACCTCCGCATCGCTTCCCGAATCGGTGTCAGCCGCCCGAGGCGTCACGCTGCGGAACAGCGCCGCCGTATCCGCCGCCGTGTACACGCGCCCCGGCTGCAAGAAGTTCACAAGCTCCGGCCCTTCCTCGCCCACAAGGGACCAGCCCGGCATGGCGAGCCCGCCACGGGCGAACGCCTTCACTCCGGCCTTGTCGCCGGCCGCATCCAGAAGCGGCCTCAATTCCGCAATCTGCTTTTCGATTTCCTCAAGCGTGGCGCTCTGGCCCTGCAACTCCGCAAGCGCCGCGTTCTGGACATCAAGCTGGCCTTGCAACGCTTCAAGTTCCTTGTCGGCTGCGGACACCTGCGCACCCGCCGCCTCTTGCGCGGCCTTCAACTGTGCGTTCACCGCCCAGAAAGCGTCGAGGTATTCCTCTTCCGTGCCCGCCGTCTGTTTCACGAGGTCGAGCAGGGAATTACCCACGCCCGCAAGCTGGCCCGCCGCGTCGGAGTCGCCGCCAAGCGCAAGCCCGGACAGCCGCCGGAACTCGGCCTGCACCGTTCCGAGGCGGTTTTCAGCATCAAGGTTGGCGCTCCCGGCAAACAGGTTGTACCGGGATTGACCAAGGCTCTTGTCCAGCCCTTCCCATGTGCTCTTGAGCGTCTTCGCGGCGGAAAGCTGCTCGTTGATGGCGTTGATCTGCTCCTGTATCGCCTGTTGCTGAAGCTGGACCCGCTGCTGTTCCAGCGCGTCCATCTGCGCCTTGAGCGAATCGTATTCTGACTTCGCAGCGTCCTGCGCGGCCTTCGCCGTCTCCGCCGCGTGGAGCTTCAACAGTTCCGCCACCTGCGCGGAGCCTTCCCCGAACTGTTGGATCGTCTCCCGCAACTCGTTGGCCTGTGAGATAGCCCGGCCCACCTCATCACTGTTGCCGTTCACCGCCGCCCACCGTTGCGCGACGGACTGGTCGAACGAGCGCAGCATTTCCTCCGTGGCCTGTTTCACCACCTCGGCGCGCATGGCCTCCACCTGCGCAAGCTGCGATTCCGTCGCCCCGATGATCTCAAGCGCCTTCTTGCGCTGGTCCACGGCCTCATTCGCCGCCTTCACCGCCTGCGCGTAGGCCGAAAGTGGGTGCAAGGACTCGTCCAGCGTCTTGATGTAGTCGTTGATGAAGGCGTTCCGGTACTCATTGATGAGCCCCGCCGCGTACTGTGCGTTCACGCCCGAATCCGTCATGCTCTGCGTCCATGCATCGAGCTGCGCCTTGGCGGACTGCGCCTGCTGTTCCATCTCGGACAGCGGGCTCTTGATGGCGTCGGTCGCGCTCTTCACCGCACTGATTGCGGAAAGCGCCGTGGACGCCTTCTGCAACCCCTCGTCGGTGGTGACGTCGAACGTATCGAAGAACTGGGAAATGCCCGCGTCCGCAAACACCTTTTGCGCCACGGCGGTCATCTGGTTGCGCATGTCCTTGGCGGCTTCCTCAAGCCGTTCCTCGGCCATGCCCTCTTCCCACCACTGGAAGTTCCACGACGCATCGGAGACGCCCCGCCCGGCGGACCATGTGGAAGTTTCCAGACCGGACAGCGCGCTCTGGCGGATCTGCTCAGGCAACGCCCCGGCAATATCCAAAAGACTCCCGGCGGTCTGGCTGGCGACTTGGGCGATACCCTGCGCGAACGGCTCGGCTTCTTTCTTCCCGGACCGATCATACCAAGCCCCGCCCATGAAGGCGTCAATGTAGGTCTGCTGGTCCCGCGAGAAGCCCATGTCCTCCATCTTGCCGTATACGCTGGCGTGCGTCCGCCGACCGCCCCCGAAGAGGGAACCAATCCCCCCACCGAGCAGGCTGCCGATTGTACCGCCAAGGAGCGTACCGATGCCGGGCACCACGGAACCGATGGCCGCGCCGAGCCCGCCACCAATCCCCGCGCCTGTGCTGATATTTGGCTGGTTGGGGAAAAGCAGGCTACCCGCAAGGGAACCGAGGCCGAACCCTGCGCCGGCCGCGCCGAGCGTGCCGAGAAGCGTAGTTTGAGGACCAAGCGAATAGCCTAACGTTTGAGCGGCAAGCGCATTATTTGCAGCGAATTGAGCGGAAGGGGCAAATAAATCAGGAAGCAGGTTTGCCCCAAAGCTATTGATCCCCCCGGTTATACCGGAAAAGAGCCCCGTCGCGCCAGACGTCCACGAGTCCGGCAGAATGCTAGAAAACGGAATGTTATCGAGAAGTCCGCCAGTACCGCCGCCGTTACTCCCCGAGCCACCCGCAGCATACGCCACCCCGCCCGTGCCGAGCACCCCCGACACCACGCCCGCAATCTGAACCGTGATGGGCCGGGTGATGGCCATATGCATCAAATCGGCAAGGAACGACGCGAACACGGAACGGAATGAAGACAGGGACACCTTGCCCGTCTCGATCATCTGCTCCCATGCCGACTTCCAGCCGGAATCCATGCCGGAATAGAGCGAGGAAAAGGCTTCCTCAGCACCCTTCGCCGCGTCGGTCGCGTCGGCCCGGTACTGGAGAAATGTTCGTCGCGCGCCGTCCGCCCAATCGTGGGAGTTCATCAAATCCTTGTACTGCCGCCACGTCTGGATAAGGTTTTCCGGGATGTCCGCGTCTCGGAAGATTTCCATCTGCTCATCAAGCAGACGATTCTGCACCTCAAGGGACAAGCCAAACGCCCCGGACATTTCCTCAAGCTCCTTATAGAAGGAAAGCTTCTCCTGAAGGTGTTCGTTCTGCTCCTTACTGGCCCGATCGGCCTTGCGGAGAGCTTTTTCATGCTCCGTCTCGGCCTTGGTCATGAGCTGTGTGTACTTCGCCGGATCCGTTTTCTTCAGATACTCGACGTTCCGCAGAAACGCCTCATACTCCTTATCAACCTTGGCGACGGCTGCGGCTGCGGGATCGGCGTAGGACAAAATATCCTGCATCCACTTGAAGTCGGCTTCCTGCTCCATCGCCTTACGCAGCTTTTCCATCTCGGCGGCGGGGAGTTTGGCGTCCTTGGCAATCTTCGCCAGCTTTTCCTCAATCTTGACCTGTTCAAGTTCGCGGCTCGACTGAGTGAGCTTGGCAAGCTCTTCGTCGTAAGCGGCAAGAGCCTTGGCAGCGCGGTTGGCGGCGGCTTCGGAAGAAGATTTTCCCTTCTTCAATATACCGTCGATCTTTTTGTATCGGTCATTAAGCAAGGCGTTAAGGTGCTCAGCGGCCTCAGCCCGTTGCCCGTCAGTCAAAAGCATAGAGTCTAATGCTGTTAACTGTGCCTTATATTCCTTGGTTTCAGCGTAGAGCGATTCCAGTCTCCCGGCATCAGTCTTAGTGAAAGCCTCGTTGATCTTTTGAAGAGCCACATGCGTAGCTTCATCACGTTGCTCCCTCCAGTCTGTTTTCTGACTGTTTGGGGAAACATCAGAAATAAAAACGCTATATGTCGTTGCAAACGACTGCATCCACTTCTGAACTTTAACAAGGTTTTGCCAGCCCTCGATTGTAATCGAAAGCTTAATACCAAGATCTGCAACAGATCTCGCCTCCGCTACGCTCTTTTTTAACTGATCCGTGTCTTTTCCTGCCGCCTGTGCCTCCATTTCAATACGCTTCAAACCGTCCAGAAGTGCCTTGAAATCTCCGGTTTCCGCTGTCTTCCTGCGGAGTGCCATCACGCTTTCGATGTACTCATCCAGCGATACCTTAGCGTATTTCCAGGGAGAGCTATGGTAGGCATCACTGCTGGACAGGCGAACCATGATGTTTGTCATAGCAGACTCAAGATCCGCAAGCTGTTGCTTAGATGCGGCAACTCTTGCTTCTAATTCTTTTGCAGCGATTTCCTGATTCTCAGAAAGCCTTTTGGAGATCTCGGGAGAAAGCTCCTGAGCCGCATTGAGAGCCTTTTGTGCCTGAGTCGCGGCGTCAGCCTGTTCCGCGTAATAATAAATAGCCGCCGATGCAGTGCCAATTACAGCAGCAAGAGCAAGTATTGGATGTCCTATTACAGCCGCATTCAGGGCGATCATGGCCTTCTGAATGCCCATGATACCCCCGGCAAACGTCAGCGCGGCGTTGACGTCCAATGCCCCCTTGAACAACGCCAGAAGGGGAAGGCACGTTTTGAGCGAGGCAACCAGTGCAGCCACGCCAGCGGATACCCCCGCACCGACGGCAAGCGCCTTGAAAAGGCCGCTGTACTCACTCAGGGCATCAAAGAGAGCTTGCAAACCTTCCACGGCCACACGCAGGGCGTTGATGCCCGCAACGGCGGTATCTGAATCCACAAATGACGCCTTTAACCTCTCCCACTCCGTAGAAAGCCGATTGAGAGAACCCTGCATCCCCTTCGCGGCCTCTTCTGCGGCAGCGCCGTATTCGTCTTTGAGCACCTTGGCGAGCTTAGGGAGGAGTTCTTCCGCTGTGAGCTTTCCATCCGCCATAAACTTGTCGAGGGCGGCGGTGGTCATACCCATGGCTTTCGCAGCAAGTTGAAATGCACCGGGGAGACGTTCGCCCAACTGTCCGCGCAGCTCCTCAGCCTGTACCTTCCCTTTGCTGATCATCTGTCCGAGAGCAATAAAGGCACCATGCATGTCATCCGTGGACAAAGAAAGAGCGGTTCCGGCTGAGGATACTGCCTCAAAAATCGAATTCAGATCTTTTTCGAGAGTGGACCCCCTCCCCGCAGCAAAGAACGTCTTCGCGCCTTCGGCGGTAGACTGAAACTGCAACCCCAAGCGGCCACTGACGTCATAGAGATAGGAAAGCTGCTGCTGTGCGGCGGACGCGGAACCGTAGATACTCGTATACGACTTATCGAGGCGGTCCATTTGCAGCGCCGCGTCAAGACAAGCCTTACCGCCGAAAGCGACGGCGGCTGCCCATGCGAGAATGGCGACCTTTGCGGAACTGAACTTGTTCCCAAGCGTCGCCAGCGCCCCGCGCATATCCCCCATCTCCGCGCGGAGTCTGGCAAGTTGCAAAGTGGAAAGGTTGGCGTCCTGCGCAAGCTGGCGAAAAGCCCGCTCGCGTTCCACTTCGCGCATCATGCGGGCGAGGTTTTGCATATGCCGGGACGAGACTTTGCACTTGGCGGCAAGCTCGTCCAGTCCGGCTATGGGCTTTTCGAGCTTGGCGGAGCCGATGTATTGAGCCGCTTCGCCAAGCCCTTTGCCGACTTTCCTGATGGACGCTTCAACGACGGCAAGATCGCGGGCCGCTTCCTGCGTGCCGTCCGCCCGTACCTCAATTCCTACCGTCGTCGTGTCGTTCATGGCTTGCCCTTGGTGTTCTTGTTGCGCTTTTCTGTTTCAGCGGCATGGGCGGACAAAAAGGCCGTGTCCATGCTGCGCAAAGTGAGGATTTCGTAAGGAGTGAGTGGCGTGGAGGTGAGCCGGGCCCATGCTTCCATGTCGGACCACGAAAGTGCCGTGGGGCCGAAGCCGGAATTGATGCGCCCACCGGAAAGCTCCTGAAAATAAAACCAGAGATACAGCCCGTCTTCGGGAATCGGTATTTCCTCATCAAGAGAGGTTTCGGAAACGCCCAGTTCTTCCGGCGTCTTCCCGGTCTGCTTGCAAACTTCGAGGATATGATCGCGCTGCGTTGTGCCGTCCGCTCCGGGCATAATCCGGGGCACCCACAAGCGAACGGCTTCGCACAGCGCCTTGGTCAGTCCTGCAAGTAGGCCGAACGGTCGGAAATGAAGGTTTCCACCTGTTCACGCAGCCACGGGAAACGGGTGTACAGCCTGATCGCATTGTCCCGGCTGCACGGGAGGGGCACGCCGTCAACGATGACGCCCTTCCAACTCAGGGTGCAAACGGCGAGCACTTCGATGCTCTCGGCGTCCGCAACCTCCGGGTCGAACATCTGGCTGCGGAATCCTTTGGCCTTGTTCACGCGGCGTTTGGTGATCGCGGCCGACGCCTTGCGGTGGACGGCGGAATCAGCCCCGGCAAGCGTGATGAACACGCCCACACCATCACCCGTGAGCGGGTCCACAACTTTCAGTTCCGCCCCCTCTTCGGCCTTTGCAGCGGAATCTCGGGTGGCAAAATCAAAGACGGAAGAAACGGTTTCCGGGGTTTCGACAAAATCTTTCTCAGCGGCCTTGGTCATGGCTTTATCCTTATGATGGTTGAGGTTATGCACCGGGATCAGCGGGCACAGTCCGGGTGATCTGAAAGTTGGTGCCGAGGGTCGCGTCAAGCGCGGCGGACCACGGCACATTCAGGGAAATCGGGCCTTCGGACTGTACGGAGTCCTCCGCGCCCGTGAAGGTGACGTTGGGGATAAGGAACGTATACGAATAGTCGCCGCGCTGCAGGATGAATTCGAGCTTCACCCGTGCGTCATTGATGAAGTCGTCCGCCAGATTGCCGTCGGTATAGAAGGCACTCAGGGTGCCCGAAAGGGTGCTCCTGCCCAGACTGACGGCACTGGCGGAACGGGAAAAAATCCCGTACTGCGGCTCAACCCCATTGGCGAGGGTCAGATCGATTCCCGTCACGACGGCTATTTCCTGCCCATCAAGTTTGAGCGCACCCTTGAAGCTGTCGAACGGCACAGGGGCTTGCGAGGGCTTGGGAGACGCCGAAAGAGGATTGCCCCCTCTGGCCCCGCTCAGGCCGACCACGGAGAACGACCCGGTGAGCATGGCATTCGGCTTGATCGAGAGCGTGAATTGGTCGATGAAACAGCCCGTATAGCTCGCATACTCGTTGATGTTCTTAAACGCCCGCTCGAACGTAAAGGAATGTTCCGCCGTTCCCACCTTCAACACGTTTTCCGTCCAGTTCCCCCCGAGAGCCGCCTCAAGGAGCGGATCGTACTCGACCGCCCCGAACTCGAAGTCAATGTTGCCGCCGACCTTATCAACGCCCGTCCGGTTAAAAGGGATCTGGCGGTCGGAACGGAGGGCGTTCGACGTGAAAGTGTCGCGGGTGAGCCCCAAAGAGCAACCCGTGTGCGCCAGTTCGATCATAACCGGAGAGGCGGGCGTAACCCCCGGCGTGGCTTCCTTCACATACCGGAGGCCGTGATTGGCTCCGCTCGCGATAGTGTACATGGTGGTATCCTTTAGGCTTGGAAGGCGTAAAAGCCTACGTTGACCACGGCCTCGGTGCGCTTGCCGTCGCACGAGGGCGCAGATTTGCGGGGTGTGGTGATGGTGGCAGTGCCGGAATCAAAACGGATATCGTCCCCGCGCGGGAAGTAGCGGGCCACCTGCCCGGCAAGGGTGGAGGCAAGGGAATCCTCGCCCGCCTTCACGACGACCTTGATTTCAATGTGTCCGTCGAGCTTGGTGAGGCCGTTCGCGCCGAGCGTCGCCACCCGCTGGCCTTCAAGGACAATCCGGGCCCGAAGGTGCGAGGCGTGGGGCGGAACGAACGGTTCCCCCTCCCATCCGAGCGGAAGGGCAAGGACGCGGGCCGCGAGACGGACCCGCTCTTTCAGCTCGTCATACAGTGACGCCATCGTTTACCCCTTCGGTGAAGACAAGAGACTGCCGCCAGACGACGGACCAGACACAGATCCCGTTCCCGGCAAGCTCCTCATCCGTGACGGCCTCAAGGCTTCTCACCACGGCGGGGCTTACTCCCGGCAAGCCGAACGTGGCCCCGTGGACGGCAAGGGCGGTCTTCTCGGCAACATCCAGCGCGTCCTGTTCCGCATATTCGGCCCCGGCTACGTTATTAGAGACGACGAGCGCCCCGAACGTCCCCATCACGTCGAAATCCAGCGAATCCCCTTGTGCATCGTTGTCCGCCGCGACCGCCGCGACGAGCACGGACACCCCCGGCGGCAAGCCTTTCCCGGCTACGGCGTCGAGTGTGATTTCGCCCGAGAACGCCTCAACGCGGGAGATATCCGGGTGGACGGTTCGCAGGAGCGCGACGGCGGCGTCACGTACTTCGGTCAGGCTAGGCATGGTCAAGCTCCAGATGTCTTTTTACGATGCCCACGATCGCCCTCTGCCAGTCGTTCGGGATGTCGCCGTCGCGCTGGAACAGGTACGGGCGGGCCGGGATGCGGATTGTGTGAGCGGCAGACGTCCGGTCGAACTTCACGCGTTTGTCATTGGCGCGGGCGAAACGGACTTGCCCCTTGTTCGGCCCCCGGCTGATGCGCCGGAAGTGCAGTTTCACGGCCCCCGCCGCCCGCTTGATGGCCGCGCCGAACTGGTGGGCCGCAGCGTAGGCAAGGTTCGTCCCGACAATCACGCTGTCCGGCGTCATCTTGATCGTGATGCTCTTCTTGAGCCGCCCTTTCCGTTGCAAAATCGGGTGGGCGTCGCCCTTCCTCTGCCGCACGGTCGCGGGCTTCAACGGCTCCCACGCTTCGCCCTCGGGAGAGCGTTCGGCCTCGAACCCCTGCCGGATGCTCACGAGCAGGGACATGCCGATCTCGCGGAGGATGCGCGGTTTTTCGGCCTCGAAGCGCTCCAGCCCCGCCGCGAGGGACAGGGTGACGGTTCCATCCGTGGCCTTGATGCTGATCATGCTCAAAACCCCTTGAGGCTGTCCGGGCTGAATATCCGGCTCGGGACATCAAGCCGGACGCCCCCGGAAGCGTCGGTATTCGCGGTGGGCACCCCTTCGGCCTGAAAGATGATGACGACCCGCGCCATGTCCTTGAGCCCGGCAAGCGCATCCTCGAACGCCTTGCGGACGCCCTCGGGCGCGGAGACGGCGGTGTGCAGGTAGTAGAAAGCCATGTCCGCGCACCACCGCCGCACCGGGGCGGGGACGGGATCAAGCGGCGTCCGGTAGCGGCCCGCCGCGTACCCCTCGATCGCTTCCGTGGCGTCGGTGAGAGCCGCCCCTATGACAGCCTTGTCCGGGCACCGTGCCGGGGGCGTGGCCCGGTCGGTAAGCTGCGTGAGCTTCATCTCCCCAAACCGGGTCACAAGGTCGTCATAGGTGGCGTAGGTCATGCGTCGGCCTTCTTTTTCCCGTCAGGGACGGACTGCTCAGGCCCCTTCGCGGGAGCCTTCTCCTTCTTCGGAACGGTGATTTCCTCGACAACAAGTATGGGCTCGGCCTTGAGCATGGCGAGTTCCTGCGGCGTAAAACGCCCGTCGGGATAGTCCCGCGTCCCGGCATGGCTGATGCCTGCCCGCCGGAAGCCGTCTTTCTTTGCGGTAATGCGGATCATGGCGTCACCTACAACCACGGGCTGACGAGAAGTTCCGCCGTGCCCGCCCACTCGTTGGTGGCCCCGCCCGTGGTCAGGGAGGAAACCACGACCTTGCGGGCCGCGCCGTCATGCGTGGGAGGCACGACCAGCAGGTTCGGCACCAGACCAAGCGGATCGCCGTTATCGTTCGTAAACGCCATCATCGCGGCGCGGGCCTCGGCGTAGCTCTCGTTCGTCAACGGCTTCGTGGAACGGATCGCGCATTGCCACAGGCCGAACCCCACGTTCACGCGGGCGTCGACGCCATACAGGTACTCGTCACGCATGAACACATTGTCGTCCGTGGGGGCGTCCTTGCGCTTCAAGTCGTATTCCCGGCGCTTCTGGAAGATGATCGGCTTCACCGGGCGCGTCGTGCACATGAGGAACCACGGGGCCACGGCGCCGGAGCTTGCCGTGATGGAGTTCGAGACGGATTTTCCGTTGACCGGGTGGTCGGCATCGAAAAAATACTGCCCGTCATAACACGCAAGTTCATGACCTTTCTTGAGCGCCCCGAACACGAGCTGATTCGGATGGAGCCCGGCCTGCGCGCCCATGTCGCGGAACATGGGGCCGTAGATGCCGACCTGATCATCCTCGATGTCGTCGCGCTTCACGGCGATCGTCATTTCGAACTTTTCGTTTTCGATGCTGTACTTGTGGGCCTTCAGGTTGCGGATGATGCGGTCCCCGGCCCACTTCTGCATGGAGGGCAAGGTGCCCAACCACGGATAGACGTTTTCCTTCGTGCTCGACGGCACGGTCATGGCGATCTTCTCGTACTGGCTCTCAGCGGTGCCAAGGCCGTCCATGAAGGCGGCAGACACGCTGAAATAGAACTGCTCAAGAATGGCGCGGTTGATATCCATCGGTATCTCCTCAGATTTTGACCCAGACGCCCTCTTCGGTGACGTCAAAGACGGTTCCAGCCACGGGCGCGTTGGACACCGCGGTCTTTTTGACAGTGCAGTCGTCCGCCGCGTAGCAGACGCCTCCCACCTGTGCGAGCGCGGGGGCGTCATCGGACACGGCTGCAAAGGCGAACACGCCGCGCCGCACCGGGACCTTTTCGCCAGTACGCCCAAGACGCTGCGCCACGCCGACGACCGGGGACAGCCCGGCGGTCACGGACGCGGGCACGAGCTTGCCGTCAGCATTCAGGCAAACCATGCTTCCGGCGTAGACCGTAGAAGCCGCCTCAAACTCGAACTCGTCACCATTCCGGCGCACGGTATCCCGATCACTCGTCAGAGCCGTCATTGTCGCCTCCTTTCACAGACTGCATGGCCTTTTTGTAAGCCTCTTCGGATACGCCCATTGCGCGGCAAAGCGTCTTCGCCGTACCGTCCAGAACGCCGTCGGCACTGTCGGGCGGGGTCGCCTTCACGGACTGCGCGGCCTTACCTCCGGGCCGCAGGTCGGGGGCCGCCTCAAGGAACTTCTTGAACCCCTCGGGGTCGCGGGACGCGGCATCCTTCGCCCACGTTTCCATCGCCGGACTGATCTTGCCGTCGGCCTTGCCCTGCTCGACGAGCCCCACGGATTGCGCGGCTTTCATTTGGGCAAGTTCCGCATTCACGGCGGTAAAGGTTTCCACAGGAACGAAACGGTTCACGTCCGGGTGCTCGGCACGGGCGGCAACGGACTGCACGGCCTTGACGAGCCCGGCGGGTGTCACGCCGTCAGCCTTCACGGTCTGAGCCATAGTGGACATGGCCTCTTTCATGGACTGCGCGTCCTGCACCACCATTCGGGCGGCGGCCTCGACTGTGGCCTCGGTCGGCTCGGCGTCGGTCACGCCAAGGACGGAGGCAATGGTCTTGAGGAAAGACATGGGGCTTTCTCCGGTAAAAGATTGCTGGCCGGAAGGTTCTCGGGAAGCGAGGGCCTTTAACCCGGTCAGATTGGGAACATTGGTGAGGGCCACGGACTCGATCGACTGGATGACGCCGCTCGGGTCGTGGTAGTAGACGGGGGACACGTAGCGGTACTCACGGGCGGCGACGTGAGCCCTGCCCTTTTCCGTCCACTCGACGTGCCCCCATACGCCGTCGTCCCGAGCCTCAAGCGCGGTAATCCACCCCGCCGCCGGAGCGGGCTGGCCGTTCACAGCGGAAAATTCAAGCTGGTGGTCATAATCCACGGGGATGTCGAGAGGGCCGTTGTGCGCCCGCGTCTGCGCAACCACGGAAACCGGATCGCAGGTGTACGGGCCGCGCCCGTCCCGCCCTGAAAACGTCCCGGATGGGAAAAGCTGCATCCAACCCGGCACGTCCCCGGCTTGGGAAGCGGGAAGCGCGACGGAAAAAGCGGATTTCAGAAAAGGGCTGTTCATGGATGGACTGTACGAAAAGAATAAAAACGAACACACCCTGAACGTTTTCCAATAGATAAAAGAAAAGCCCCCGGAAGCGGGGGCTGTGGTGTATGGGGATTTAATGACCTTCATTAAGCGAAAACATTCCGCATACGAACTGAAGCTAAAAGGGTTATCATAAAAAATAGGCACTCTTACTAGAACACATATAAGGTTCATATTGCTTTATATATCTATTTAATTAGATAAAATTATCTACTTTTATTAATTATATATTCAATTACATCAAAAAGTATTTTAAATTCATTTAATGATGCGTCTTCAATTGTATTTGAATGCAAAATTTCCTTGGCAAGACTAAATTTAGTACGTGATATATTTTTTCCATCCAAAAAAATACCATCGTCTATAAGTACAAAATTACCTTTTTTTTGCTTTGCTTCAAAATAAATGTCACTATTTTCCTTTAGTTTAAAAATTTTTTTACCATTACTTGTATCTGTTCCATCGTCAAAATGTGAACAAGAATATAATCGTCTCCCTTCGTTATCTGGAGAAAAAATAATATTATCAGAGAAAAAATGTTCAATTGAGATTGAATTACCATAACCATTACGGAATTTTGGCTCATGTAAAATAAAAGACCATGTATTTTCTCCCCAATACTTTGGGAATTCACAGCTTTTACCATCAACATAAACTTTATTTATATATTTATCAGATCTGTCTATATCTCTGTCAAATATATAAATTTTTGGAAAATCTGAATATTTTTGAAAAAATCCTTGTTTAGATAGTATATCTAAATGTTTGATACCTGCAGTACAACCTCCTAGAAACGGCCACATATAAAATAATATTTTGAGATTGCGAAAGTACCCTTTATTACGTAATTTTCTAAACGCAAATGATAGATACATTCTATCTGTTTTACCTTCAGTCAACACGATAGCATACTGATCAATGATTTTACTTTGTGTACGCTCAATAGAGTTTGAAGCATATTTCTCATCATAGATCTCTCGCAATTGAGCAAGTTGAAGTTTTAATTTTGCAACAAGAGTATCATTTTTACCTCTAATCATACTTAGATACGATATCTTTCCATGCACTATATTAAAAAAATTTTTTCTCTCTATCCTAGTACTTCTTCTTGAATATTTTGAAAGATGTTCAGCAAGAGCTTTATCATGTCCATAAACCCTTGCAGCATGAAGCATTGCCCGTATTTCTCTATATTTTTTTCTTGATACATTAAGTTTTTTATTTACTTTTACCCCAGTTATAAACTTACTATCATTATTTGAACAAATATGTGTTTTATTCTTGTTTATTTTAAAATAATTATTACTTTCAATAATACTGACAAGCTTATCTGAAATCACTAGAGGATTCATCGCCTGAACTATTTTATCATTAAATGATTCCATATTAGTAGAAAAAGTTATATCATCTGCATATCGTGTATATTTACAACGACAATCATTCGCTAATCTTGTCAGTTGTGCATCCATCCTTAAACAAATCATATTTGATATGATTGGCGAAGTCGGCGCACCTTGTGGCAGACAACCCTTGAAGCAACAAATTCTGGCAAGAAGTGTAGACACCTCACGCGGAAAATTAAAGGTGGCTTCAAATAAATTTCGAACACGCCCAAAATGGATCGATGAGAAAAAGTTTTCGAGATCAAGTCGTAATATGTGCCTTGCCTGTACATGAGGCTTGGCATTTGTGGCAACATTTTTATTCCGAACAAAAGAGTGAACACAGTGCTTAGGTTTATAAATATCAAGCAGTATTTCAGCAATATTCTTTTGAATTTGTTTTAGTTTTTCATTAGGAGAAGAGATTATTCTCTCTCCCTTGTATTTTTTCGATATATTAAACTCTATATAGTGTTGATCGATATCTTTAGCAAAAATAAAATAAACAATAAATTTATAACGATATCCTATAGATTCAGCTAACTCTTGTCTTGTTTTTGCATTTTTGAATTGCACTACACGTTTTTCAATATCTTTCATATGTGTGGGCAGGGAGTAGTTCATTCATTTCCCAGAGTTTGCCTATCGCGCACGCTAAACCAATCCATTCTGGCCGTGGAAATAGGGCAAATGATTATCCGATAGTAAAACAATGCCGCAGGATCAACGGCAGAGGGCAACATTCACACCTCTGCCCACACTGAGTAATAATATAATATTATGGCTTCAACCGCAAATAAAAAGTCCACTAAGAAATATGTTTTCTGTTTTTGGCTCATAATGTCACTTATATTATAAAGTATTTTAAGCCGTTAATAAACGGCGTATCATAAGTATACATTGCAAACGAGTCGCCAACACAAAAATTATTTTGACAAAAAGAAAAGCCTTCTCCCCTCCAACAATTCCCGGACAAACCTTTGTGAAAAACAGCCCCCTTCCTCACGGCTGGGGGCTGTTTCGTTACAATACCTTGATAGCGTCCATCATCCACAGAATTTCATGCTTCGTAGCCTGTCCCATGAAGAGGAAGGGCAAAGCATCGCGGGTAAGGTGGAAGAACCGTTGCTGCTTCCCGGCGGGGCTGATCTGCACGTCCGGGGTGAAGGCTGTTTCCGCGAAGTCGGGCGGGAGGATTGACCGAACCCGGTCTATGTCCCGCATGAGCTTGGAGTGTTTGTGCTGCATTCCCTCGGCTGCTTCGAGTGTGGTGAGCATGTCCGCACCCTACCGTGCGCTCATGGAGCGGGCGCAAGCCAGCAGGAGCATTGCGGGGTTGTGCCTGTCGGGAAGTAGTTCGGCAAGCGAGGAGAGGCTTTCGAGCAGACGTTCCGAAAGGAACCTGTCAAATTGCCCACGGATGGTCATGTCCGAGAAGGGCGCCGTTCCCTGCCCCAGTGCGGCCCGCTGTTCAAGCTGGACAAGAACAGGGGTACCAAGCTGGTAGAGCCGACCGAAGAAAAGCTGATAGCTACGGCGGTAGGTTTGTTGAAAGCGGCGGATGTCCTCCGCCAGCCTGAGAAAAGGCGTCTCGTCAAAGCGGGGCGGCGTCGGGGGAATCGCGGCCTCAGCCGTGGGGATGGCGTTGATGGCACGGACACTGACGGAAAGCAGGAACTCGCGGGCGTCTGGCATGAGCCGGGTGGGAAGCTGCTTGTATTCGGCAATCCTGAAGTGACGGTTGAACTTCGCCCATATCTCGGCGCGGGCCTTGCCCTGCACCGCCGCCGGGTAGGTGGAGAGCTTGGCGTCCACAATCAGCTTGAGTTCCGCGCGTTCCGCCGCGCTGATTAGCTCGTCGTTGAGCGTCACAGGCTCGGCAACGGGCACACGGTCGCCGTACTGCTCGATGACATCGAGGCACCACTTGCGGAACGCCTTGGCGACGGGAGTACGGGCGAACATGGCGAGGAGGTGGCAACCGCGTAGGGAGAAGATGCGGGTTTCCTGCGGGCCGCCCTCCGTCGGAAGAGTGACAACGTCGGTCATTGCGGGGGTGAATTCGTCGGCGTGGCGGGTGTAAAGCTTGGAAATCTGAACGTCTGGGGCGGTGTATCCCAAGGCTCTACCGATCTGGTAACCCCTTATCCAAGGCTGCTGATTTTGCTGGACTACGTCAAACTCTACGGATTGGAAACAAAGAGCCTGTGACATGGTGAACCTCGCAATTTTTCTATTGGCCTTTTCTAAAATGGAAAAGGCCGGGAGCTAGAAACCGTTGCGAGACGGCGGGCATATTCCCCCGAAGGGTATTCTATTAGCCCACTCCCGGCCTGAATAGCCGAAGATACGCCATACTTTTCTGTGCATGGACGTAAAAAAGCCACTCTCACGGGGTTGGCATCCGCTCGCAAAGGAGTTTCTAGGCTCCATAGAAAAGATGAAACCATGAAAGCGGCTCAATTGTCAAGATTCCTATTCCGCTGCTCTCCTGCCAATCAAAAACCTTCCAAATCTTGAGGATTAGGAGGTGTTTCAGCATATTTTTCTAATCCTATGCTCTTCAAGTCAGAAGCTCTATATCCTGCAAGGACTAAATATAAGTTAGAATCATTTGTTATTCCCAAATCAATATTCGTATTCTTTGTAGAAAAACTAATATGATACATGTCATATTCATTACTATGGATAGCTCTTTCAGCTATTTTTGTTTTTATTGAGCTAAATATTTTCTGTGCTTCAGAAGCATTATCCACAATTATTGCAATATATCCTTTATATAATTTATTATCTTTAAACTGGTATGAAATATTCGAAACATTATCGAATATCATTCCCTTAAACTTTAACTCGTCATAATCTTCTTTAATAATACCACTTTTAAACTTTTCGCTGTCATAGCATTCGTCGGATGACATTCCCCACTTTGCATTTCTGAAATCAAAATTATCTTCCCCGAATGCCATCCCCACACACGTTGCGACCAGTACCAACGTCAAAATCAGTTTTTGCATAACGTATTCCTCCTACCCTCCCCACACCATACGGGACCGGGAAAGTCAAGGCTGACGCAAAGAAAGCCCCCAACCATGAAGGAAGGGGGCTTTTCCAAGGGAAAACTAGCAAACCATCTAACCGCCTACACGGCGGATAACGAACACGAGCAGACGCGGCTCACGCGCTTTCACTTCTAAGCCGCCTACACGGCGGATAACCTCGCGCACGCTGGCCTTTCTTGCCTTGTCACCTTCTAAGCCACCTACACGGCGGATAACTCAGTTCACGCCACTGGTTGATGTACTCCTGTCTTCTAAGCCACCTACACGGCGGATAACCTGTTCGGGCGCCGTTCATTCGATGATGTGCACTTCTAAGCCACCTACACGGCGGATAACCGTATGTCCCGCCCGTACCGACAACCGAAGAACTTCTAAGCCACCTACACGGCGGATAACCCAGAGATTTTTGATAGTCTCTCCTTTCTTTTCAGCGTGTTGCATCAACATCCCTATCAAACCCTTCGCTTTCGGAGCCTCTTTCCAACCACCTTATTCCAAAAGATTTTTCCGGACAACTTTTTTATGAAGCCTGAGGAAGCTCCATACACAAGGTATAAAAAGCCCCCCAACCTCTGCGACTGAGGGGCTTATCCTTGTCTTCTCACTTTTCGCGTCGTATAGTTACTTCAAACGGGAATCCGTGAGTTCATGACAACCGGGAAATTCGCACGTCCGGTTCGCTTCTACCCGAAAGGGAAAGTGTTACGTGGAGAGTGGCGTACCACCTTGAACTCATAGGTTCCCCTTTATTTTGATATATCCCTTCGTCTCGTGAAGGTCGTTCTGCGGATCAATGTCCAGCCGCCCCGACCGGATCGCGTTCGTCGTGATGCGTACCCTGCCCTTTCCTTCCGGGGAAGCCATCTTGTCCTTGAAATTGATGCGCACGATGAGCTTGCCCGCACCCCGCCCCGGCGTCAGCCATACGTAGATAAGCCCTTCGTCGCGCTTCTGCTCTCCCTGCCCGCCGTTATCCCAATATACGGCATCCGGCTCCCGCAACAGCGAGGGAAGCCGCCGCACATCATCAACGGAAAGCGCATTGCCCCGCTCACGCTTGGCCGTGCGGACAAGGTGCATGATTTCGGCGTCCGCAATGGTGATCGCCGCCGTTTCCGGCGCACGGTTCGCATTGGCGGCAAGCCATCCAATCACATATCCGTCAAGACACCCCACAACCCGCCGTTCGCCTCGGGGGTACCATCCGGCATCCTCCGTTACTCCACGCGCAACGCCTTCGAGCCAGCCCCCAAGTTCCCGCTCGACCTGCGGGAAGGCAAAGGCCAGTTCCGCCACCGCCGCCGCGCCAACCTCGGCAGGAAGCGTGACGAGCTTGTCCATAGCGAGCTTGGCAAGCTGCGCCGCCCGGTCGGTGTTCCCCGGATTGTAGGCCCACCCCGGATCGATGCCGTCGGGGACTTCAACCACATCCCCGGTAGCCGGATTGATCCACGTCACCGTGCCCCCGTCTTCCGGGGCATCGCTCACCTTCCAGCCATACCGCCGCATGTCGTCCAAAGACACGCTCATGGCGTCGCAACGGCACTTCCAGCCGTTCGGGGGGTAGTGCGTCCTCCACCACGGATGGTCGATCGGCAGGATGGTCCCGTGCCAGCGGCGGTGCCGGGGCCTGATCCTGCTGTCGAGGATCCCCGTGTAACGCAAATACGGGAAGGCGTCCTTGACCGCTTGCTGCTGCTCCCAACGCCCCTCGGCAAAGGACACGCTCATGTTCGTGTCGAATATGGTTTCGAGCCGCCGGACGCTGCCGAGCCGCACGGTGCGCCGTTCCCCGGTCTTCGGGTCAACGGTGGTAGTGTCGCCCCACCAGCCTTTTTCCTGCAACACGGGGATGAGCCCGCGCTTGAAGTCGTCGAACGTCCTGCCGCGTTCCATCGCGTCCACAAGCGCGGTGTGAATGTCCTTTACGATGTCGAACCCGGCGGAACGGGCCACGGTAAACCCGGCCTGATGCTGCTCCTGCCAGACGGACGCCCAATGCTCCGAGGGAAAGAGGTTCGTGCCGCGCCGCCTGAGCACCCTGACCGCCTCGTCGAACGGGATGGAAGGGAAACTACGCCCTTCCATTGCCGCCGCCCTTCACGCGCTGCTCGAACATGGCAAAGGAAAGGGAACGGGCCAACGGCGCCGCGTCCTGTTCCTTCAGGACGCCGGGAAGCCCGGCAAGAAAATCCTCATAGGACGAACACCGCCCGGCAAGCGCGAGGATTGGATTGACCAACGGCGATACCAGCGGCTCCCATCCGTCCAGTTCTTCCTGCACGGCAAGGCTGATCGGATCCAGCGCGGGGGCGGGCTGCGGAGGCTGGACGGCTTGCGCGGCCTTGTACGGCGCAGGAGGAACGGGCGGCATACCCTCCGGGAGTTCAGGCGAGGACGGCAAGGACGGCTTCATCCCGATAACCTCGGCACCCTTCGCGGGTTCGGGGACGCCGAGCCTGTCACGGATGACGGACACCTCAACCAAGTTCGGGGCGACGGCGGCGAGCTTCACGATGTTGTCCACCAGCGCGCTCACATCCTCCTTTTCCTCACGGGCGACCTTGAGGGCGGGATACCGCTTGCGGGGGCCAAGGTTCAGATCGACGAGGGGCCGCACCAAATCGCGGTTGAGCGTCGCGGAAAGCTGCGCGGCGTCCGACGCCTCGATGTCTTCCCTGACCTTCTCGTGGGCGTTCGCCGTGCCGACATGCTGGCCGACGTCCGTGGTCCCCGTCTGGCCCAACACGACCTTGGAAATCTGCTTGTCGAAATAGGACGCCATGCCCTCGAACACGGTCACGTTCCCGCGCACGTCCGTGGACTGGAATTCGATCTGCATGTTCGCGGGGATGATCGCCGCCGCGTCCTGCGCGATGTTGCGGACGGCGCGGAGGAGCTTTTCCTTCTCGTCCGGCGTGGCGTGGGCATCATACCGCCCGAGCCGCAGCGGGAAGCCGAAGACCTGCGCGAACTGCACCCACGACTTGATGCCGAAATTCTTGAAGAGATAGTACCACGCCACGGGCCGGGCGAGCCCTCCCCTGATAGGGAGCCCGCTCTTGCTCTTGTGGACGTGGGTAATGAACTTCGCGGGCGCGAGGGGCTCGGGGAGGCCGTTTTCGCCCTTGAGCCGGAGCGTCACGCCGTCCAGACGGTCGAACTCGAACCACCGGGGATCTCGCCAGAGGATCGAGGAGGGATACCACGCCTTCCCTTCCGTATCCCACAGGATTTCACAGGCGGAAAAACCTTTGCCCACGGCGTCGAGGATATCCTGCATGGCGTTGGCGAGGACGCCCGTGCTCAGGAAGTCGCGCACGAGATCCGCCGCCTTCACGTCCTCGGCGGCATCGGATGCCGCCTCAACCGTCACGGGGAGGCCCGACACCTGCAACTTGCGCGTGGAAAGGACCGAACGGTAGTGGAGATCCTTCTCTTCCATCTCCTCGGCAAGCTCAAGATAGGCCACGGCGTCGCCCTGCTCGGCGGCAAGCAGCAAGGCGGCGAGACGGCGCGGAGAAAGGTTCTGCGCCGGATGCCCGGACAGGATTTGCCGGACCCCCGTTACCGTCGGGGCGGCGACCTCTTCCACAAGCCTCGTTTTGTCTATCGGGTTCCCGTCGGCATCATACAGCGTCGGCATTACCATGCTCCTCTTGCATCGTCGTCATCGTCCATCCCATAAAAGTCGTCCCGCGCATTGCCCGCCGGGGTATAGCCATACTCGAATCCTGGGGAACTCGACGCGGAGACGGCAAGGAAACAGGCCCATGTCCGGTCGGCGTGCCCGTCCGAATCCGAGTCCGCGACGAACCGGGGCGTTCCCGTCGGCCCGCTCACCTTCCTCAGCTTGTGGAGGTCGGCCCGGAGCGCCTGTACGCCCATGGGGATGCGCATCTTGCGCTCCTCGAACGCCTGTTTGCCGAGCGTCGCCAAGGCCAGCTTGTTTGTCGCCGTGAACAGCACGCCCTCGACGCAAGATGCGCCGTGGCGCCGCTGCGCGTCTTCAAGCGGCTTCTCGCCCATGCCCGTCTGGTCCATGTAGCAGCGGGCCACGTTGTACCGGGCGAAGACATCATCAAGCAGCGCATCCTGTTCTGCGAAGGTCGCCCCCCGGCGCTCGATGACTTCCCGAGTCCAGAGCACGTCGCCCACCTTTTCCAGAACCCAGATGACGAACAGGTCGCGCCGCCGGCCGATGTCCACCCCAATGAAGCACGGCCCGCCGCAGGAATGGGAAGGGTTCCCCGCCTCATCGTCCTCGGCATCGGTGATGAGCGAAAAAGGAAGCCATGCCGTGGACTCGTCCAGCCATTGGAGTTCATATTCCTGCGCCCATGCGTCCGGGTCGCCGCAGCCTTTGCGGAGGAGTTCAAGATTGCGATCCAGCCCCTGCGAAACGGCTTGGTAAATATCCACGACATGCCGGGACCATACGTTGTCGTCATCATCCTCTTTCCCGTTCATAAGCTCATAGAATCGGTTCCCTTTGCCGTTCGGCGTGGAAACGATGCGGAGTTTCAAACCGTTTTTCGAGACGACGGGAAAAAGGGCCTTCCAGATCTTCTTGCTGTCCCGATGGAAAGCGAACTCGTCGAGAAGCAGATTGGCGGAAAAGCCGCGCGCGGTATCCGGGTTCGCGGGGAGCGCCGTCACGCGGGAGCCGCCCCGGAAGGCGACTTCCATAGCCTTGCATTCCGTGCGTTCGCCAAGCCTGAACCCCGAAGGGAGGCCACGGAAAGCGGCGTCCAGCGCACGGAGATGAAGCCCGACGCCCTCCTCGATGGCCTCCCGCGCCTGACGCTCGCCGCGAGACAGGATGAGCCAGCGCGTGCGGCGCCCTTCCATTTCCGCCCGGATCATGTCGAGCACGATTTCAAGCGTCGCTACGAACGTCTTGCCGGACTGCCGGGAAAACATGCCGATCTTGAAACGGGAATCGTCCTCAAGCCAGCGCGTCTGATAGGGAAGGAGGATCGGCCTACTTTTCACCGCGATAGACCGCCATGACAGCTTCAAAGTCCCGCTGTGCGTCCGGTCCGCCCTCTCCCAATGAAGGCTCCACCTTCTGCGTTTCCTTCCAGCCCATACGGACCTTGGCCCAAAAGATGAGGGCGGTGGTGTCGCCGGATATCGCCTTATCGAAAAGCCGCTTGCCGATCTTGGCGTTGGCGACCGCCCTGCCCTGCGCCAATTCATGGCTGTACAGGCGCTGCATCGTCTCCACACACATGCCGATGGTCGCGGCAATGTCCTCGTGGGGGACGCCGTACTGCGACATGGACTGCACCACCCCGGCTTCCTTGGGGCTGTATGCCTTTTGTGGCCTTCCCCGTGGGGCTTTCTTCTCTACAGGCGGCATAGGATTTCCCTCTCAATCGTTTTGGCGATATGGCCCATCATCACGGGCGGGACCATGCGCCCGAGGCGTTCCCACTGCTGCGCATACGTCCCCGTCAGGATGAAGTCGTCGGGGATGGACATGATCCGCCGCAATTCCAGGATGGTGAACTTCCGGTCTTCGAGCGGGTGGCTGTTCCCGCAGGCGGAAGGGTTCCCGTTCATCTGGCAAACCGTCCCGCAGGGGGCGTACAGGCTCTCCCGGCGCAGGTTGAAGTAGGAACCGTTCATTACTGAGGCACCCGTCAAAGGCTTGCGCGGGTCACGCGGGAGCAGGGAAAGCACCTTCCCCCACTTGTAGCGGCTTCCGTCCTCAAGCAAACGGGCGACCTCCTGCGGGCCGTTCTCCAAGCCCTCGAACGCATCCCGCAGCGTGTACACATAGGGGAGAGGTTTCGGGTAAACGGGTTCCCGGTTCAGGTCCTCGCGTACGCCGATGAAGATCAGCCGCTCCCGGCTCTGCGGGACGCCGAGGTGCTGCGCGTTGAGCACCGCGGCCTTCACGCTGTAGCCGCATTCCTTGAGGGCGCGCAGGATGAGCTTGAAGTAGCCCTTGGCCGTCCCGATAGTGAGCCCTTTGACGTTCTCCGCGACGAACACCTTGGGCCGGAGCCCCTTGAGCAGCCGCGTGTACTCGAAAAAGAGATCGTCCACGCGCTGCGCCTTGTCGCTGTAGGCGTGGGACTTGCCCCACCCCTTTTCGCGCTTGCCGCAGACGGAGAACGCGCAGCATGGCGGAGAACCGTCGAGCAGGTCTATCTCCCCGGGCCACTTGCCGACGATTTCAAGGATGCTCTCCGGCGTGACCTGCCGGATGTCCCGCGTGTCCAGATAGACGCCGGGATGGTTGAGCCGATAGGTCTTCTGCGCTTCCGGGATGAACTCCGAGGCGTACAGGACGCGATACCCCGCCATCCGATAGCCGAGGCAACTTCCCCCACCTCCGGAAAAGGTCGAGACGACGGAGAGCCCGTTGCCGGGCACCTCCTCAATCTCCCGCATCAGGGGGACGCGGTACGGGGGCTTGCTACCACTCATAGCCGCACTTCGGGCACTGGTGGGTGGTCTTGATGCCCTCGTCGAACTCGGGGAACGACTCGGGAACGGCGGGCGGCTCAGGCTCGGCGGCGTCCTTCAAGATTGCGTCGAGTTCCAAAAGCTCATGCCCGGTCAGCAGCAGATCGTAGTCCAGTTCCTTGAGGTCTTCGAGTTCGAGCCGGAGCAAGCCGTCATCCCATGCCGCCCACTCCGCCGACTTGTTGGCCATGATGCGGAACGCCTTCACCTGCGCGTCCGTCAGGTCGTCCGCGAGGGCAACGGGCACCTCGGACAAGCCGAGCACGAGGGCCGCTTTCAACCGCAAATGCCCGTCAATGACGTTGCCGTCGGACTTGGCGACAACGGGGATGCGAAACCCGAATTCCCGGATGCTCGCCGCCATCCTCTCGACCTGTTCGTCATTCTTGCGCGGGTTCCGGGCGTAGGGAACCAGACGCTCCACAGGCCACATTTCAACAGTCAGATCCATTTTGATAACTCCGAAAAATCTACAGCGTGAAGAACTTCATGATGAGCGCGCCAAGGCTGCCAGCCACAGCAGCCACGCCAGCAAGAGCGGACAGCCCCCCGGCGCGTTTGTTCTCGGCAGCTTCAAGGGCGGCGATACGGACATCCAGTGCTGCGAGGCGTTTTCCATGATCCTTGAGCTGCGTTATCACGATGTCGTCGAGACGCTGGTTGGTGCCCGCGACCTCGGCCTTGAGCCCGGAAAGCTCGGCCTTCACTTCCCCGATCT
>OJSC01000053.1_pt1 | contig 136208 bp, 110 predicted proteins | sample 1599361 | NCBI WGS metagenome assembly OJSC01 (sample SAMN04168656, study PRJEB22393) | human gut metagenome | biome: human gut microbiome; feature: stool | host: Homo sapiens | collected 2014-03-17 | reverse complement strand
GTTTCAGAGGTACAAGCTTGCTGCCTGCTTTATCCTCTCTTGGATATTTGGTTTCACTATAAAATGCTCCTGTATTTTCTTCTACCTTTTTAGATATAATAACATCTCTATAACAGAATATTTTTCTCATATAGGCTATAATATCTTGACCATACCAGTCTGCTTCCTCATTATTACTGCTGAATTTACCAAGCGTTGCAAACCAGTTTACTCCATTATTGTTCTTTGTATTTTCATAATATTTACGCCATACTCTTCTATACTGTGAATAATTAAGTTCCTTCTGCAAATGTGGATAATTCTTCTGTATATACATACCTATAATATTGGCAAGATACGCATCGTGTGCGTGATGATAATCATTCATATCCCTATTTTTATAGAACATACAATTATCTTTATTTTCTTCCCAGAACCCATTATTATCTTTTTTCTCATATGTAAGCATTTTTCTTACACTTGTACTTAGACTAGCCTTTACTTCTATTACGTCAATCTGTTCATTATAATAATCAAGTATAAGATTAGCTACAGACTTTACAATCTGTCTTGTTTCTACAAGCTGTCTGTTAATGAATCCTTTCGTCAGTATGTCATCAACATTATTTTTCTGAAGGTTATTATACTTCTTTTCTGATATCAACCCTACTTTTTTCAAGTTCTTCCAATAATTTATCATCTTAATATCAGAAAACGATTGTGGGAACGTTTCTTTTACTATCTTATTGCCCTTTTTCTGATTTTCATCCTTTAATACTAATGCTTTATTATCCAGACTATCATCATCAGATAACGAGTATGGAATTATATGGTCTATCTCAAGATTTTCTGGTTCATTAAGATTTAACTTTTCCTCTGTATATAAAGATTTCCCATTCTGCATAAAGTATAGATACACCTTTTCTTCATCTAAACGATTCTCATATTGTTTTAATTTCTTGTATATATTTTCATTATACTCATCAACCACTTCCTTTTTTAATTTCTTAAGTGCCTTATCAACAGTTTTTTTTCTTGAATCAGTTCTTTTATTCTTGGTCTTAAAATCATCTTCCCTTGCAAATTCAATATATATCTGCCGTGGTTTTTCACCTATATATTCAATTATCTCTTCGATTACTTTCATTGTCTGCCATATACCACGCCTGTTAGCTGGTGATGTATGCATATCCTGTATAACCTCTAATAAATCTTTTGTTCCATCATATATAGGTCTGTTATCATCTATTATCTGTTTTATCTTCGCATCTTTATTAATAATTCGCATAAAATTAGGACAATAATCGCAATATGCAAATCGTTCGTCAGCATCTTCAAGCATTTCGATAATAGTTGTTCCCATATCACCTTTTATGCCATTTAATAGCTTAGCAGAATAACGACCCCAGCCCTTGAATTTTAACTTTAATATTTTCTTTAACTGCTCATCACTAAACTTGTCTGCATACTGCTTATTTATCTTTCTTTTAACTATATCTTTATCCTCAAATACAGTAAGCCAGTATATTATATCTTCTATCATCTTTTCATTTCGTTCATCTACATATCCTAATATACGTCTGAACTTATTATAACTGCTTAGTGCACAAGCAAAGCCATCATCACTCTGATATCCTGTAACATCATATCCCTTGCCATTAACCTTAACATAATTAACTTTATCAAGATACTCTTTAAAATCTTTATCGCTTACTTTAACCCTTCCCTTACCAATAAATAAATCATCTATTATTGCTTTTCTGTCTTCTTTACTAAGCTTCTTGCCATCAATTCTTATCTGTGATAACTCCTCTAATAACATATATCTCTGATATAACAATGACTCCTTTGGAAGCACTTTTTCATTAGGAAGATATGTACAGTAATTCGTCATCCTCGTAATAAAATCTTCTGCCGTAACATCTATATCCACAACATCTTTAACATTCCAAGGATACACCTTTTCGTTTTCTTTCCCAGCTTTTTTCGTCATCCACGCAAAATTACGATTTCCTTTATTGTTATTATTAAGTGGACCCACATAATATGGAATTTTCGAAGTAAGCATTTTAAGCAATAGTTCTTTATTGTCCTTTAATTCTTTGTAATATACCCCCTGCTGCGTTAATATCTTATCCATTTCTATTAAATTCAACTGATATGGTATTGCGGAATTATCAACATTATTTATCTTCTCAAGAAATGTTTCCTGTTCCATTTCAGTTAAAATATTCTTATAAACTTCATCATCTGCCGCCCTCTTGTCTAATATTTTCTTTATGCTTTGATAAAGCTGTTGATTTGCATTAGAATTCTTGTTCGTTTCATTATTCAGCCTTTTTATTCCTTTTATGTAATTGGCATAATTAACTATATATTTGCCTTCTTTATTCTTTTCCTGATGAAAGAATTCACTATATTCATCCTGACTTACATATTTATGGAACAAATTCTTTAATGCCTTGAGCTGTTCTCTATGTTTTTCATATTTATCTACCATAGCACATGAAAGAAACATACTATCACCTAATATGCTGTGAAGCACTTTCCACGAATATATCTTTTTCAATGCTTCAACTATATAATATCTCTCCCCAAGCGTATCACTTAACTTTTCCTCCTGCTCCTCATATTTGGCGTCTGCGAATTTAGCTTTCAATGCTTTACCATCTTCATCTGTTAAACTGTTATCATTAACAATAATTCCTACGTTAAATTCATAACCAAGAACTGCCGCTGCAAGTTCCTTTGAATATTTATTATCATAACCTACTTTAATAAATATATCTGTTATATTTTCTTTTTTATCTTTATTTTTTACTTTATTATCTGCCAAACAGTTTTTTATTGCTTCATATTGATTATTATTCTTATTATTATATTCTGTTTCTTCTTTTTCCTTAACATATACATTTATCAACTGTTCCAATTCTATAAATGTATCTTTAATATTATCTATTGCTTCAAATGTCTGTCCCTCATATAAAAAGTGTCCTCTATATTTCATCATATGGTGTAATGCCAGATATATAAATCTTGGGTCAGCCTTCTCTTTTGTTTCGAGCAAATATTTTCTTAAATGATATATTGTTGGATATTTTTTATAATATTTAATATCATAAAGCTCTTTATCATTGAATAATAAAAATGGTGCTTTTGCTTTATCGCTCTTATCCTCATTCCACAGAAATGCTTCATCTAATCTAGCGTAAAAATTAGGGTCAATCGGCATTATCATTTCTGACATTATCTTTCTTAACTCTATAACTCTTGTTCGCCTTCTGTTATAACGCCTTCTTGTGCTTCTTTTTATCCTGCAATCAGCTGCTGTATCTGCTGATGCAAACAATCTCACTCCCCAGGCGCTATTTCTATATGTTTTACCATTGTCACCTTTCCTATTTATTTTTAGCAAATGTCCATTATTATCCGTTAAGCACCAGCCTACAGAACCAGTTCCTATATCCAATCCTATGTTATACATATTCTCCTCCTACTATAATTCTTTATCTAAAAAATACTCTCTTTTTATCGCATAGTCAATATTTTTCATCCATATACAATGGCATTAAAATATAGGCTCAAAAAAAGAAGTTCAACGGCTATACCCTTGAACTTCTTTTTTAGTTGCCATACGCAACTGTAATCATTTAGTTTAAAAATTTATTTTAACCCGTTATGTTATTTTGAATGGTAATAACATTATTATAATATTATATCTAATAACAAATGTCAATTAACAAATCTAAACATACTCCTAAAATTATACAATGACAAATGCCATACATATATACAATAAACATCTAAACCAATATATAAACTCAATCAACATTCATTATATTAGTTTTCTTAGAAATTGCAAGTATAATCATCCTTATTATTTGTAGCAATGCGGCAGCCTCACCCTGAACACCTTTCTCTTAAGCATCTTCCCATCCCATGGAATAAGCGGATATATATAGCTTTTCCCTGTTATAGTCCTGTTAAATGCTATCATAAGTACAGATATGACAACTCCTGTGATAAATCCGGCAAGATTAAATATTTGTGTAAGTATGAGCATAAGCACTCTTAAAAACTTGAAAGCATATCCCATTTCAAAGTTAGTCTGTCCATAGGTTCCAACAGTTACAACCGCCATATAAAGAAGTGCCTCCGGGTTAAACCATCCTGAACTTACAGCATACTCGCCAACAACAATACCTGCCACTATACTTAGCGGTGTTGATAACATAGTTGGTGTATTCACCGCTGCAAGCTTAAGTCCATCTACCGCCAGTTCTAGTATAAGAAGTTGCAGAAGCACCGGTACTGTAATATCATCCGTTATAAGAATGAACTTAAGAAATTCTGGAACCCAATCTGGATTATTAACAAAAAGCAGCCACAACGGTGTTAATATCCATGTCACAATAGAAAAGAAAAATCTTGTGATTCTTAAATATGAACCTATTATAGGAGAGAAATTGAAATCATCCGCCTCCTCTATAATATCAAAGATAGATGCCGGAATTATCATAACTGCTGGAGAATTGTCTACCATAATTACAATATTCCCGTCAAGTATAGCCGCCGTTGCTGTATCCGGGCGTTCCGAATACTTAAACTTCGGAAATGGATTAATCCACTTATGTGTAAACATACATTCCGCAAGGCTTTCTATATTCATAGTAAGAGCATCAACATCTATCGACTGAATCAGCTTTCTCATCCTTGTAAGCACGCACTTGTCTACGGAATCAGATATATAACATATAACTACATCAGACCTTGAACGTCTGCCAACACCATACAACTCCATTGAAAACTTTGGATCACGTATTCTCCGCCTTAATAATGCTGCATTGGCTACAAGTGTTTCAACAAAACCATCTCTTGAACCTCTAAGCACCCTGTCCTTCCATGGCTCTGACACAGAACGCATAGGATATGTCCTGCAGTCGATAAGCAGACACTCATCAAAGCCATCTACAACCATAACAGAAACACCTGACAAAAACTGCGTTATGACTGTATCCACATTGCCGCTTTTCTCAACCTCCGTATAAGGCATTCCATTTTCCAGAAATACATCAAGGTTCTCCATGTCCGATTCTTTCAATGAATAAAAAAACTGCATAAGCTTTTCTACCATATCTTCCCTGACAAAACCATCTATAAAAAAGAAACCAGCCCTATGCCCCGCAATCATTACTTCTCTTTGAAGTATATCAAAATTACGTTCCACATTAAGACTAGTTTCTAACCTTTTAATATTTTCTTTAACATTACAGCTGAAATCACTCATTGCAGGCATCCTTTCATTGCTATCTTAACCAGTAATATTAGAACTTCACCAGTAATATTAGAATGTCTGATTTTAATGATTTTATTCCAACTTTATGCACTCTTTTTCATTCCATGCCTTATCTTAAGCTTATTGCAGCAATGCATAAATGCAGGTATTAAGAAAATATCTGCTGCAATCCATGCTGCCGGATTAGCAAGACATGCACCGTTAAAACCTATAACTGGTATAAGGAATATAGCAACAAGTGTTCTTGCAAGCATCTCAAACACTCCGGCTAGTATTGCAAATACTGAATACCCCATACCCTGTATACAGAACCTGTAAACATTGACTCCTGTAAGAGGTATATAAAACAGAGCTGATGCTATTATGAATCTTCTTGTAAGTCTGATAATCTCAACCTCAGCTGCATCCACAAAAAGAAGTGCTATATAATCTGTTGTAAAGAACAGAACCACAAGTGCCACTACACTGTACACCGCACCTATTATCATAGCAGCTCTTATACCCTTGCCAAGCCTGTCTATCTTTCCAGCTCCAACATTCTGTCCACCATATGTTGCCATAGTAGAACCAAGAGCATCAAAAGGACAACAGGTAAAGTTAAACATCTTAGAACCTGCTGTCATGGCCGCTACATATGACGAACCAAGACCATTTACTGCTGCCTGAAGTATAGTACTTCCAATAGCTGTTATGGAATACTGAAGTCCCATAGGAACACCTATATAACAAAGGTTAACAACATATCTTTTCCTTACAACATTTTCCTGTTTAGTTGCCTTTAATATATCAAACTTTTTATACATATATATTGTACATCCAACACCTGATATAAGCTGTGATACAACAGTTGCAACACCTGCACCTGCTACTCCCATCTTAACATATATAATAAGTATGAAATCAAGTGCTATATTAATAACCGATGATAATACAAGGAAATATACTGGTGTCTTACTGTCACCAAGCGAACGTATTATACCCGATACGATATTATATAGAAATACCGTTGGTATTCCTGCAAATATTATAACAATATAATTATACGCATGCATGAATATATCATCTGGTGTATTAAGTAATCTAAGTATAGGTGCACAAAACACTACTGAAAGTATTGTCATAACAACCGCAAATACCGCACTGCATACATATCCATTAAAAACATATTTTCTAAGCTCACTATACTTTCCCGCCCCGAACTGCTGTGCAACAGGAATTGCGAATCCATTACATATACCCATACAGAATCCAATTATCATAAAGTTTATTGAGCTTGTTGCTCCAACTCCTGCCAGAGCTGATACACCTAACGTCTTACCAACAATCATAGTGTCAACAAGATTATAGAACTGCTGGAATAGCATACCTAAAAGCATAGGAAATGCAAATCCAAGAATCAGCTTGAAAGGTGACCCTTTAGTCATATCCTTTGTCATCTTCAACCTCTTTCTGCGTTATACAACACTTATTCTGTTCTTAACATCTAACTAAATATGTGTATATGATTATTTTATTAAACCAGCATTAAACAAGCAGCATTTTACGAAAACTAAATGTGTTCACGATATCAGTTAACAGTAACTCTTCCCATAGTTATCCTATCAAGCAGCTTGTTATTCTCTGTAACATTATACCTTGACTTAATCATCTCTTTATAATATTCTCCATCATAATCAAGCAATGATGCACTATCTCCTGCAAAGCCATCACTCTTAACCTGTTGTGCTGCCCTGACAGCATACTTTTCAACAAGCTTTCTACGGCATAATATATTATATATATCTTCCTCACTAAGCCTTGTGTTGTCCTTAGCTTTTTGTGAAAAATCATCATATGTATCCTTAGCATCTGCTTTTATTGATTCTTTTTCACTTTCAGTTACATATATATTATGAATGGCAGTCTCTTTTTCCATTATATAATCATACTCACATAAATCCTTTGCCAGTTGTTTAGCATAATCCCTTGTGAACACGCTGTCAAGTGAATTTTTAAAATGTGTGTTCCAGAAATCATTAGGGTCATCAGGATTATACTTTATAGCCATATCATTAATCTGCTTTTCCACTATATATATATAGTAAGAAAAATCCTTCAGAGTAATATTCTCATCATCTATGCTGATCACAGCTTCATCAAGATGTTTATTATAAACAAAATCTTTGCTCTTATTAAACGCAATAAGTATTGCAAGAATAGCCGCTATCAGCACAACACATATGCATACAGTTATAATTTCCACCTTTTTCTTTTTTAAAGTGCCTTTACTCATATAATCACCCCATTCCATACCTTTTACAGCACGATCGTTTGTATTTTTCTTATATTCTTATAATGATGTCGGAGGCTTTTGACCCCGGCATCATTATAATATTACACGCATTTTTATACCTTTATTATACACAATTATCAATTCATTGTGAACTATGAATCCTATTTTTTTACGATTTCCTGATTATAAGCTAATTGTCATTCTCTTTCCTACAGCTCATTCTTCCATCTTTGAAAATAGCTGACAATATATTGTAAAAGGCTCCTGACATATACCTTCAAAGCATATATCAGGAGCCTCCCTTTTATCAAGGAACTACAATGTCATATAAAAGACAATTCAGTCCTTAATATTAATCATATTCTGTTTATTTTGCAATGTGAATTACTTATATAACTCAACAAGTCTCTGTAAGTGCTCGAATCTCTCATTAGCAACTTCTTCTGACTTAGCAAAGAGTCTTTCAGCTCTTTCTGGGAATGGCTTAACAAGACGTGTATAACGTGCTTCATTGTTAAGGAATTCCTGATATGATCCATCACCCTGCTTAGATGTTAATGTAAATGGATTCTTTCCTTCAGCCTTTAATGCTGGGTTGAATGAGAAGAGGTTCCAGTATCCAGCCTTAACAGCCTTCTTCATTTCATCCTGGCAGTGGTTCATACCACCCTTAGCGATACCGTGAAGTTCGCAAGGAGCATAACCAATGATTAATGATGGTCCATTGTAGTTTTCAGCTTCTTCGATAGCCTTTAATGCCTGAGCTGGGTTAGCACCAAGAGCAATCTGTGCTACATATACATAGCCATAGCTCATAGCGATTTCAGCAAGTGACTTCTTGCCGATTTCCTTACCAGCTGCAGCGAACTGGCAAACTTCACCGATGTTAGAAGCCTTAGAAGCCTGTCCACCTGTATTAGAATACATTTCTGTATCGAATACCATAACATTTACATTCTCACCTGAAGCAAGTACATGGTCAAGACCACCGAAACCGATATCGTAAGCCCAACCATCACCACCGAAGATCCATACAGATTTCTTAGCAAGGTAATCCTTCTTAGCAAGTACTTCTGGAGCTGTTGGGCATCCATCTGCTGCTGCCTTTTCAAGTTCTGCAATAAGAGCTTCTGTAGCTGGTGTGTTTGCCTTAGTATCATTCTTTGTCTCAAGGTACTTAGCTGCTGCTGCCTTAAAGCTGTCTGTTGCCTTATCAGATGCAGCCATTTCTTCGATCTTGGCAATAGCCTGGTCACGAAGAACCTTCTGTCCAAGATACATACCAAAACCATGTTCTGCGTTATCCTCGAATAATGAGTTAGCCCATGCTGGTCCCTTTAATGTATCCTTGTTTACTGTATATGGTGATGTTGCAGCTGGACCACCCCAGATTGAAGAACAACCTGTAGCGTTAGAAATATACATCTGCTCACCAAATAACTGTGTAATTAATCTAGCATAAGATGTTTCTGCACAACCTGCACAGCTTCCTGAGAACTCAAGGAGTGGCTGGTTATACTGAGAACCGATTGGTGTATTTACTAATGCTGGCTTAATATCCTTCTTACCTACGTTAGCTACAAGATAATCGAATACTGGCTGCTCTTCTGCCTGTGATTCCTGTGGAACCATCTTAAGAGCTTCTCCAGCCTTAGGACATACAGTAACACATTCGCCACATCCCATACAATCTAATGGAGATACTGACATTGTGTACTTCATTGTTGTGTCTGTTGCATGCTTAGAATCAGCAAGCTTAATCTGTGAAGGAGCTTCTGCCTGTTCCTTAGCATCAAGAATGAATGGTCTGATAGTAGCATGTGAACATACGAATGCACAGCTGTTACACTGAACACAGCTTGCTGGATCCCACTCAGGAACCATAACGGCTGTTCCTCTCTTCTCGTATGCTGAAGCACCTGTCTCAAACTGACCATCTGCAATATCCTTAAATGCAGATACTGGAAGGCTGTCACCATCCATCTTTCCGATAGGATCAAGAAGTTCGTTAACCATCTTAACTGTAGCAGGACGTCCTGTTCTTTCAACTGGCTTCTTATCATCAACTGCTGTTGCCCAGTCTGCTGGTACTTCTACCTTATGTACTGCATCAACACCTGCATCGATAGCCTTATAGTTCATCTCAACTACTGCATCACCCTTCTTGCTGTATGACTTCTTAGCAGCTGCCTTCATATATTCAACAGCTTCATCAATAGGCATTACGTTAGCAAGCTTGAAGAATGCTGACTGTAAGATTGTGTTAGTTCTCTTACCCATACCGATTTCAATAGCTTTATCAATAGCGTTGATTGTGTAAAGCTGGATATTATTCTTAGCAATATACTGCTTAGCTTCTGCTGGCATATGCTGGTTAAGTTCTTCATCTGACCACTGGCAGTTAATCATAAAGATTCCGCCTGGCTTAACATCCTGAACCATCTTATAACCCTTAACAACATATGAAGGATTATGACATGCTACGAAGTCAGCCTGATTGATATAGTATGGACTTCTGATTGGGTTATCACCAAATCTTAAGTGGCTGATTGTAATACCACCAGTCTTCTTAGAGTCATACTGGAAATATGCCTGAATGTACTTATCTGTATGGTCACCGATAATCTTTGTAGAGTTCTTATTCGCACCTACAGTACCATCACCGCCAAGACCCCAGAATTTACATTCAACAGTACCCTTAGCAGATGTAATAGGAGCCGGCTTAACTTCCGGTAAGCTTAAGTTTGTTACATCATCTACGATACCGATTGTAAATCTTGCCTTTGGAGCATCTTTTTCAAGTTCTTTGTATACAGCGAATACTGATGAAGGTGGTGTATCCTTAGAACCAAGACCGTAACGGCCGCCTGTTAAGATAACATCATTCATACCGGCTTCACGAAGTGTTGCTGCTACATCAAGATAAAGAGGTTCACCTAATGAACCAGGTTCCTTTGTTCTGTCGAGTACCGCAATCTTCTTAGCAGTCTTTGGAAGAACCTTTAAGAGAGAAGCTGATACCCATGGACGATACAGTCTTACTTTTACAAGACCTACTTTTTCGCCCTTTGCTGTTAAGTAGTCGATTACTTCTTCAGCTACATCGTTGATAGAACCCATTGCAATGATGACTCTGTCTGCATCCGGTGCACCATAGTAGTTGAATAAATCATAATCTGTACCTAACTTTTCGTTAATCTTCTTCATGTACTTCTCAACAACTGCTGGAAGTGCATCATATGCTGAGTTACATGCTTCACGATGCTGGAAGAAAACATCACCGTTTTCATGTGAACCACGCATAGCCGGATGTTCCGGATTCAAGGCATGTGCACGGAATTCTTCTACTGCTTCCATATTGCACATTTCCTTTAAGTCTTCATAGTCCCACTTTTCAATCTTCTGAATCTCGTGAGATGTACGGAAACCGTCGAAGAAGTTAATGAATGGAACTTTACCTTCAATTGTTGCAAGGTGTGCAACCGGGCTTAAATCCATAACTTCCTGAGGGTTTGTTTCAGCAAGCATTGCGAAACCAGTCTGACGACAGGCGTAAACGTCACTATGGTCACCGAAGATATTCAGGGACTGTGTAGCAACTGTACGTGCTGATACATCAAATACACAAGGAAGCTGTTCACCGGCAATCTTGTACATATTTGGAATCATCAGAAGAAGGCCCTGTGATGCAGTAAATGTTGTTGTTAATGCACCTGCTGCAAGTGAACCGTGTACTGTACCTGCGGCACCTGCCTCTGACTGCATTTCTACTACCTTTACTGTATTACCAAAAATGTTTTTCTGTCCTGCTGCTGACCACTGGTCAACAACATCTGCCATCGGACTAGAAGGTGTGATAGGATAGATACCTGCAACTTCTGTAAACGCATAAGCAACGTGTGCAGCAGCTGTATTACCATCCATAGATTGTTTTGCTCTAGCCATTTCTTTGTAATCCTCCTTAAAAATATTGTGGAATTGTATCATTCCGATTATCTATATTTTAGTATTTCTTCGACAAAATGTAAAGGCATTCTTCTAAATTATCTATTAAAATACATAATTTCTTTGTAATGCCTTTACAATTTTTGTTTATTTTCACTATCGTTTGTGTATACAATATACTGTATCAGCTTCTTTTTATAACCTTTTCTGCCAGTTTTTCCAATGCCTGTCCATCTGCCTTTTTCATGACTGACCGGATTGTTACCATATCCTCACAAATAGTTATATTCTTCATATTCTCCAGATATGACTTCATCAGCCTGCCGGATACCGGACCCCACGAACCGTTTTCAATCACTGCCGCATAGCGGTTCTGGAAATTCTTCATTTTTAAATGATACAAAAAATCCTCCATGCATGGCATTAATCCACCATCATACGTAATGCCCGCAAGCACCAGTGCATCATAACGGAAGCTGTCCGCAACCGCTTGGGCCATATCTGCTCTTGCAAGGTCAAAAACAGCAACATTTTCTTCACCCTGCCCCTTCAATATAGAAGCAAAATGTTCAGCCACATATTTTGTATTGCCGTGAATTGATGAATATGCCACCACGACGCCCTTTTCTTCTGGCTGATAACTGCTCCATTTTGCGTATTTATCCAAAAAGTATTCCAGACCACCGGTAAGCACCGGTCCGTGCAGCGGTGCAATTTTTTCAATATCAAGTACCGCTGCTTTCTTTAAAAGGCCCTGGACATTAGCACCGTACTTGCCGACAATATTAATAAAATACCTTCGTGCTTCCCCTGTCCACTCATGCTCCAGTACGTCCTGTGCTTTTCCTGCGGCATCATAAGTGCAGCTCTGTGACAATGCACCGAATCTGCCAAATCCGTCCGCTGAAAATAAAATCTTATCGGCTTCATCATATTCGACCATGACTTCCGGCCAGTGTACCATTGGTGCCATCACAAAATGCAGCGTATGTCTGCCAAGCTTTAACGTATCGCCTTCCTTGACTTCTAATATAGAAAGTTCTTCCGTATCCAGTTCAAAAAACTGTGGCAGCATGGCTACTGTTTTTGCATTTGCCACAACAACCGTTTCCGGATACTTTACCAGAAATTTCCGGATATTTCCGGCATGGTCCGGCTCTAAATGCGAAACAACCAGATAATCCGGCGCTTTTCCACCAAATACTTCTTCCAGATTATCAAACCACGCATCTGTCGCCCGGTTATCCACCGTATCCATTACTGCAATTTTGCTGTCCTTAATCACATAGGAATTGTATGTCACCCCGTCCGGTATCCGGTACTGGCTCTCAAACAAATCCAATGTCGTATCGTTTACACCTACATAAAAAACATCTTCTGAAATCTTCCAAACTGCCATGCCAATCCTCCTTGTTTTTACGAAGTAAAAATCCATGTGAGCTTGCTCACATTGCTCCTTAGCGAGGAGAGGATTTTACCTCCTTGTTTTTGCTTTTTTACTTTTTTTGTCATTATAAATCTTTTTTGTGTTAAAAACAAGAACGTTTCCTATTTTTATTAAATTTAAAAGAAAAACTTTACAGATATTTTATACATGAAGCCGTCATCTGATTCAAAAAACACCGCAGAAAAGTTTATCCTCTTCTGCGGTGTCACTCAATTTACTCTTTATATTATAGTAGTTTTACAGCTTAGTCATCTGCGCCCTGTAAAGCATCGTAGCCTGTTTCTCCGGTACGAACCTTTACGACATCTTCCACATCGTATACGAAAATCTTACCGTCACCGATATGTCCGGTGTAGAGTGCCTTCCTTGCTGCATCAATAACATCTGCAACAGGAACTTTTGAAACAACCATTTCGACCTGAATCTTAGGAAGAAGCTGCATATCAACTTCAACACCTCTGTAGTATTCCGGTGCACCTTTCTGTGTACCACAGCCGAGTACCTGTGTCACTGTCATACCTGTTACGCCGATGTCGTTCATTGCCTTCTTTAACTTTTCAAACTTAGACTGCTTTGCAAGGATTTCAACCTTTGTAATCTTATTTTCCTTTTCAGGAGAAGTCTTTACAACTGCCGGTACGGCATTTTCCATCTTTTCAGAACCGAAAACTTCGATTTCATCATCAGATGCGATTGTTAAATCATTTGCTGCAAATTCAAATCCTGAGTAAGCACTTGCAAGACCATGTTCTGCGTAATCCAGACCCTTGATTTCAATATCTGCCGGTACTCTTAAACCGATTGTGTGCTTTAATACTTCAAATACGATAATCATTGTTACGCCAACCCATGCGCAGACTGTAACAACACCTAAAAGCTGGATACCGAGCTGCTTAAATCCGCCGCCGTAGAAAAGACCTGCTCCAACACCGTTCTGACCTGTTGAGAAAAGTCCGACACAGATCGTTCCGAGTAAACCATTTGCAAAATGAACACCGACTGCACCAACTGGGTCATCAACCTTACATACTTTATCAATAAATTCGATTACCAATACAACTGCGATACCTGCGATGATACCTTCAATGGCTGCACCGTACATATCAATACAGTCTGTACTTGCTGTTACGATAACAAGACCTGCTAATGTACCGTTTAATGACATGGATACATCCGGCTTCTTATAACGGATCCATGTAAATAACATGGTTGTTACGGTTGCTACGGCTGCTGCCATATTTGTTGTAGAGAATACTGAACCTGCAAGCGCACCCATTGTCATTTCTGAACCATCGGCTGCATTTGTCAGACCTTCCATTGCTACGGTTGAACCACCGTTAAATCCAAACCAGCAGAACCACAGGATAAACACACCAAGTGCTGCCATTGTCAGATTGTGTCCAAGAATTGCTCTTGGCTTTCCGTTCTTATCGTACTTACCGATACGAGGTCCTAATACTGCGGCACCAATCAGAGCTGCCATACCGCCTACCATATGTACTGCACAGGAACCTGCGAAATCGTGGAAGCCTAATTCTGATAACCAGCCGCCGCCCCATATCCAGTGACCGGATACCGGATAAACAATCAGTGAAATAATTGCACTGTAAATGCAGTATGCTTTGAAATCTGTTCTTTCTGCCATTGCTCCGGATACGATTGTTGCTGATGTTGCACAGAACACTGTCTGGAAAATGAAGAATGCGTAAAATGGAACACCGTCCGGTGTTACTGCTGAGTAATCACCTCGTGTAAATAAATCAATTCCACCAAATATTGCGCTGGATGATCCAAACATAATACCAAAACCGATAATCCAGAAAATCGGAGTACCGATACAAAAGTCCATTAAGTTCTTCATAATAATGTTACCGGCATTTTTTGCTCTTGTAAGACCGGATTCAAGTATGCAGAAACCTGCCTGCATAAAGAATACCAGTGCGGCGCCTACCAGCACCCATACTGTATTAACTGCTGAAAAGTCCATAACCATTTCCTCCCTTAATTCCATCTTCTTTGTCATGTCTTCTGGTCAGGTGGATCCGAGCCTGTCCGGATTATTGAAGCTGCAATCCTTTTTCCGTACCGAAAATTTCTGTTTTTTGAAATTTTACCCATATACGAAAAAAAGACGTGTAACCGATTATTTCTAATCTGTTACACGCCTTTGTGCATCGCTGTTCAATTTATGTTGCTTATTATACCGCCTTTATTTTATAATTATTGAAAAAATCGGACATTTTCTCTTGATTTTTTTAATTTTTGTTTTATTATTTTTTTATACACCACCTATTTTTAAGTTTTTGCGGATATTTACTTGCTTTCCGTACTGCAGGACAGGATTCCCCACTACGGCGGCAAAGCAAATTTTATAAATCCGTTTTTACAAATTAATTTTACAGATTGGAGTTTTTCACATGCACACCGGATACACACTCATTCAGCCTTACGTATTTTTAACCTTAAACAGCCTGCTTACCAACGAGCATCTGCTTTCTTCTCCGGCGGATTTATTCTGCTATGAATTCAGCGGCGATGTTTCTTTAAAATTTGTTGCATCACCATATACAGAATTGATTATCGGACAGCGCCCTGACGGCAGCTGCCGCATTTTTTGTATCCGCACCGCTGATGAACCGTTGATACTAAAACTCTCCGGATTTTCATACTGCTTTGGTGTGCGGTTTGATGATAGTCTGTATTACCGGCTTCCGGGACATCCATTTCCTTTTCCGGCTGACCTGCTCCAGACCATTTCCATGTCTGATTCTGATATCTTTTCAGGTACGGTTTCTTTTTCCGAGCGGATACAGCGTTTTCTTTCCGCATTAAACAAAACCGGAAAAACACCAGCCTGCCCGCCCGCCGCCACACTCATCCATCAGAGCATCAAAAAAGCTGACGGCGATATCACCGTCAGCGAACTGGCTGCGCGTACCGGCTATTCCTGTCGCCATATCAGCCGCATTTTTACGGAATATTTCGGATACAGCCCGAAAACCTTTTGCCGGCTGTTACGCTTTCACCATACTCTTTATGAAATTTTTCAGGACCCGCATCGCAATAACTCCGAATTTATCACGCAAATCGGCTATTCCGACCAGGCACATTTTCAGCGGGAATTCAAAACATTTATGGGCGAAACACCGCGCCGGTTCGGCCGCCGGTTAATCCAGCAGAAATTCTGACATTACAACGTTGCTGACTTCCCTGCCCCGCTTTGTAAGAAAAATTCTGCCGTTTTCACGCACCAGCAGACCGAATTTCTGATTTTTTTCAAGCACCTGTGCATAAATATCATCTACTGTTTTTCCGAATTTTCCCAAAAAATCCGCCTCGGAAATGCCGCTGTTTTTGCGCAGTCCCAAAAAGAACATTTCTTCCATCTGCTCCGATACGGAAAGTGTATGCTGTTCGGCGCGTACCGCCGCCAGTGCCTTACTTATGACTTCTTTCTTTTCTTCCAGCTCTGCCATAGTGTCTATATAAAGTGCAAGGCTGTCCGTATTGGTGTAGCGCTGTTCGCAAAGCAGGGATGCCGCGCCTGTCCCGAAGCCGAGATAATTTTTGCGTTCCCAGTAGGAAAGATTATGGCGGCATGCCTTTCCTTCTTTTGCAAAATTAGAGATTTCATACTGGTGATAACCGTTATCCGCAAGCCGCAGACACGCCGTATCGTACATCTGACGTTCTGTATCTTCATCGGGCAGTGCCGGATACCGGTCTAAATGTTCGTAAAGTGCCGTGCCTTCTTCCAGTATCAGACTGTACATGCTGATATGCTCCGGCTTTAATGCAAGAACCGTATCCAGCGTGTGCAGAAAACTTTCAAATGTCTGACCAGGCAGTGCCGACATTAAATCAATATTGATATTGTCAAAGCCCGCCGCCCTTGCCGTTTCATAGCTTTGCACAAATTCTTCCATGGTATGAATCCGTCCCAGCATTTTTAATTCACGGTTATTGGCGGACTGTAACCCGAAACTGATCCGGTTTATGCCTGCCTGTCTGTACACTGCCGCTTTTTCTTCATCGAGCGTGCCGGGATTACATTCTATCGTAATTTCCGCATTTTCCGCAAACGGAAAGCTTTCCCGCAGGGTATCTGCCAGTGCTTTGACATGTCCCGGTGCGAGGATACTCGGCGTTCCGCCGCCGAAAAACACGGTATCCACCGTATACGGATTTTCCGAAAGAAGCTTCGCCGTCTGATAAATCTCCGTCTGCAAAGCCTTTACATATTCCGCCTGTGTTTTTTCATCTGCCGGTGCAGACAAAAAATCGCAGTACGCACACTTGCGCACACAGAACGGAATATGGATATAAATGCCGCCCCTTTTTTCGTTACTGTCTGTCTTTTTCATGCAGTTATCTTCTATTCCTCGTCTAATTTCAAAACGCTCATAAATGCCTTCTGCGGAATCTCTACGTTTCCGACCTGACGCATACGTTTCTTTCCTTCCTTCTGCTTTTCAAGCAGCTTCTTCTTACGTGAAATATCACCGCCATAACATTTTGCAAGGACATCTTTTCTCATTGCCTTTACGGTTTCTCTTGCGATAACACGACTTCCGATAGCCGCCTGAATCGGAATTTCAAAGAGCTGTCTCGGAATTTCCTGCTTTAACTTTTCGCACATCTTTCTACCACGTTCTTCGGCATTGCCGGAAAAGACGATAAATGAAAGCGCATCGACTTCTTCTTTGTTAATCAGGATATCCAGCTTCACAAGAGAAGAACGCTCATAGCCTTTCATCTCGTAATCAAAGGAAGCATATCCTCTGGAACGGGACTTTAAGGCATCAAAGAAATCATAAATAATTTCATTTAACGGCAGATCATACTTTAACAAGGCTCTGGTCTGCTCAATGTATTCCATGCCGTTGTAAATGCCGCGGCGCTCCTGACACAGTTTCATAATCGGTCCGACAAATTCTGTCGTTACCATGATTTCCGCAGAAACCATCGGTTCTTCCATATATTCAATTTCAGACGGATCCGGCATATTGGACGGATTCGTCAAATCAATAACCTCTCCGTTGGTCTTATGCACCTTATAGATAACACCCGGCGCCGTTGTTACTAAATCCAGATTGTATTCACGCTCCAGACGTTCCTGAATAATCTCTAAATGCAGTAATCCTAAAAATCCACAGCGGAAACCGAATCCCAGTGCAATCGAGGTTTCCGGCTCAAACTGTAAGGACGCATCATTTAACTGCAATTTTTCAAGTGCCTCTCTTAAATCCTGATACTTGGCGCCATCTGCCGGATACAGTCCGCAGTACACCATTGGATTGACCTTTTTATACCCCGGAAGCGGCTCGGCACACGGATTGTCATTGTCCGTTACCGTATCACCGACACGGGTATCCTTAACATTTTTAATGCTTGCCGTAATATAGCCTACCATACCGGCGGAGAGTTCTTCACATGGAATAAACTGACCCGCACCGAAATAACCGACCTCTACGACTTCTTCCACAGCGCCTGTCGCCATCATGCGGATTTTCGTTCCACGCTTTACCTTTCCTTCTTTAATCCGGCAGAAAATAATAACACCCTTATAAGAATCATACAAAGAGTCAAAAATCAATGCCTGTAACGGCGCATTTTCATCGCCTGTCGGCGCCGGAATCTTTGTAACAATCTGCTCTAACACTTCTTCAATATTAATACCGTTTTTCGCTGAAATCAGCGGTGCATCCTGTGCTTCAATACCGATAACGTCTTCAATTTCATCAATAACACGCTGCGGCTCTGCACTCGGCAGGTCAATTTTATTAATAACCGGAAAAACGTCCAAATCGTGATCTAATGCCAGATAGACATTTGCAAGGGTCTGCGCCTCAATCCCCTGCGCCGCATCTACGACAAGAATCGCTCCGTCACAGGCAGCAAGCGCTCTGGACACCTCGTAGTTAAAATCCACATGTCCCGGTGTATCAATAAGGTTGAAAATGTATTCTTCCCCATCATTTGCCTTGTATACAATACGCACGGTCTGCGCTTTAATCGTAATACCGCGTTCTCTTTCCAAATCCATGTTATCGAGTACCTGCTCCTGCATTTCCCTGCTGGTGAGCAGTCCCGTCTTTTCGATAATACGGTCTGCCAGTGTTGACTTACCGTGGTCAATATGTGCTATAATACAAAAATTTCTAATATTTTTCTGATTGATTTTCGCCATTTTTACTCTCACTTATCATTTTATTTCCGGCTGTTTAAATACTCCATAATCCCGTCTGAAATCGCAGACGCCGTTTCTTCCGGCTTCTCGGTAATCAGCCGGTTGTCATTTGCATTGGACATAAAGCCCAGTTCCACAAGGCAGCTTACACAGCGGGTGTTGAGGTTGAGCCTGTAATCTTCCTCTGAATCCGTCATTGAACCGCCCTTGACACCGCGGCTTTTAATACCTGCTATGGCATCTAAACGCGTTGTAATCGCCTCTGCCAGAAATACATCATCTTCCGGCAGTTCATGATGAATCCACGTTTCAACTCCGTTTATGGATGGATCATCCTCATAAAGATTTCTATGGATAGATACTAAAACATCACACGAAGCATTATTACATATTTCGACCCTTTCATCAAGTCCCAGATAGGTATCAGCATCTCTTGTCATCAAAACTTTCACACCCACACTCTCTAAATGTCTTTTTACCAGTCTGGCAATAAGCAGTGTTTCATCTTTTTCATAAGCGCCTGCATAATCTGCTCCACAGTCACTGCCGCCGTGGCCGGCATCAATGCACACCAGCGGACGGTCATCGGCTTCTTCCTCGTAATACGCTTCATAATATGCCGCCTGTGCCTGCTTTTTTTGTTCTGCCACACCGCTGACCGCTTTTCCGGCAAAAGCCACTGCACAGACTGCACAAATCACACCGGACACCACTACAGCTGGTCTTTTCAGCCTGTACCTTTTTCTTTTTTTTATTTTTTTCATCCCAATACCCCTTTTTCCTCTGTTTTTATTTTCCATGGATTTACGGCAAAAGTCAATCACTTTCTGATAGTTTCATTATCTTCAGAATGCACATGGATAAAAAGCCTGCCATAACCTTCTGATTTTAAAAAATCATTCTGCATGACAGGCTCTCTATATCTATTTACGAATTTTTTACCAGTTCTTTCTTCAGTCTTTTCATTATTTTTTTCTCAAGCCGGGAAATGTAAGACTGCGAAATTCCCAAAAGGTCAGCGACCTCTTTCTGTGTCTTTTCCTCCCCGTCCATGGAACTGAGTCCATACCGCAAATCGACAATAATCCGCTCCCTCTCGGATAATTTACCGATTGCTTTATTTAACATGCTTTTTTCCACTTCTTCTTCTAAATCACGGTAAATAATGTCTTCTTCCGTACCTAAAATATCCGATAACAGCAGTTCATTGCCGTCCCAGTCTACGTTGAGCGGTTCGTCAATGGATACTTCCGCCTTGGTCTTGCTGTTTCTGCGCAGATACATCAGAATTTCATTTTCAATGCACCGTGAAGCATATGTTGCCAGTTTGATATTTTTTTCAGGATTGTAAGAGTTGATTGCCTTAATCAATCCGATTGTTCCAATCGAAATTAAATCCTCCACGCCTACACCCGTATTATCAAATTTTTTCGCAATGTATACCACCAGTCTTAAATTGTGTTCAATCAGCTGTGACTTTGCAAACTGGTCATTCCCCGTTCCCAGTCCCGCAATTGCCCTTGCTTCTTCTTCTGCTCCCAGCGGCGCAGGCAGCACATCACTTCCCCCGATATAATGTACGTCTCCCTGCTTTAACATCATCATGTTTTTAAATGTCGGAACCATTTTAAACTGAAAACGATCCGGAACAGATACTTTGATTACCATAAAAACCTCCTCATTTACTTTCCTGTTTTACCCCTTTAAAAGCTGTGCATTCACAAGAAATTCATATTCTCCGTCTGATGAAAGTGTCTGCGCCGTCAATCCAATCAGCGCATCTTCCACCTGTATTTCTTTTTTGCCGTAGCATATGTACATGGTATCTGCCGTAATTACCTCAAGCATTCCGCTGTCACACCCCAGTGACCGGAACGGAATTACATGATACTTTACTTTCGTGCAATCATTTATTTCATGAAGAACTTCCAAAAAGCTGTCTTTCTGCGCGATACACACCGGTCTGTGAAACAGCGGATCCTGTAAAACATTTCCCGTATCCACAAACCCTTTTATATAAATCTTTCTCCCCCTTAAAACACAACATACACGACACAGTTTGTCGGAATACACTTTAATTCTTACCAGCTGCCTGTATAAAAGCAGCAAAAAGCCAAAGGATACTCCGAGAAATACCATCAGTTCCCTGTCACGCACAATTACCTGTCTGATAATATATCCTGCATATGTATAATAGTACAAAACGTGCATTACACCCCCCAGCATAAATGCAGCAGCATACAGCGCAAAAAATCCTTTTATCAGTTCCGCGAATGCAACATTCCCTGCACAGATTCTTACCATACCCATGCCAATACAAATATAGGTCACTATATTTGCGGCGAATTTGTATTCCTGCGGTACCAGACATACAATAACGGCTCCCATTGCTCCAAAAGTGGCGGAAAGTATCATCCGCAGATATGTGGCAGCATATCTGCACAGGCTGTTTACTACAGCAATCACAATGAAATCCATTATAAAGTTGATACAGAAGAATACATCCAGATAAATAACGATTGAATTATCACCTCCCAAAACGTATTATAGATTGTTTGCCCTGCGAATTTTGTCGTTTTTGCGTTAAAAGGAAAATATTTCAAAAAAATAAGAGATACCTTCAATTTTCATGAAAGTATCTCTCTGATTCACCAAATTTTATTATCGGTCTTTTTTCTGTAAAAATGTCGGGATATTAATACCCTTTTCCTTTACACTGCTTGTTACCGGTGCCGCAGGCTTTAAGCCCGGAAGCGGAGCAACCGGTGCTGCCGGTTTAACCGCAGATGCAGGCTTGTCCACTGACGCAGCCGGTGCACCTGAATATGTATAAGCCGGTTTTACTGCCGGTCTTGGAGCCTGTGCTGCCTTTGCGCCGAAGCCTGCCAGCGCATTGTTTACATTCGTATCTTCCAGACCTGTTGCAATAACGGTAATTGTTGCCGTATCCGTACAGCTTTCATCATACATTGCACCAAAAATAATATTGGCATTCTCACCTGCGAGTTCCTGAACATAGCTTGCAGCTTCATTGGCTTCAATCAAGCTGATATCGCCTGAAATATTGATAATAACGTGTGAAGCACCTTCGATGGTTGTTTCAAGAAGCGGACTTGTAACTGCCTGCTTTACAGCTTCCACTGCCTTGTCATCACCTGTTGCCGTACCAATACCGATATGGGCAACACCCTTGTTAATCATAACGGTCTTGACATCGGCAAAATCCAGATTGATAAGACCCGGTACATTAATCAGATCCGTAATACCCTGCACTGCCTGCTGTAATACTTCATCTGCTTTCTTTAAAGCATCCGGCATCGTTGTTCTTCTGTCTACGATTTCAAGAAGCTTGTCATTCGGAATGACAATCAGTGTATCTACATTATCTTTTAATTTTTCAATTCCTGACAGCGCATTGGTCATACGCGTTCTGGCTTCAAACTTAAACGGCTTTGTAACAACACCGACCGTAAGGATTCCCAGTTCCTTGGAAATCTTTGCAACAACCGGAGCTGCACCGGTTCCTGTTCCGCCGCCCATACCACAGGTAACAAATACCATATCGGCACCTTTAATGGCCTGTGTCAGTTCTTCTACATTTTCCTCTGCTGCCTTTTCACCTATCTCAGGCTGGGCACCTGCACCCAGTCCCTTTGTCAGCTTTTCACCGATCTGAATGGCTGTCGGCGCTTTGCATAACTGCAATGCCTGACTATCTGTATTAATTCCAATAAATTCTACACCACTGATATTTTCATCTATCATTCTGTTGACCGCATTATTACCAGCGCCGCCAACACCGACAACGATAATCTTCGCTGCCGAATCTGCTTCGTTTGTCATAATCTCTAACAAGGGTACCTGCCTCCTAACATACTTTCGCATTTCTGCACTATGAGTTATTCTATAATTTTTGTTGCAAAATAGCAATAGCTTTTTCTAATTTTCTTTCTTAAAAATAATAGAAGCAGTTGTTCCGTCATAATTTTCAAGATGAAGCGTTCCTTTCATTCCGGTAAGCTTTTCTGACACCTGTTTTAATGCATACAGCTTATCATTGCAGTCTGCGGCACTGCCAAGCATAACCTTTACATTCCCCATATAAAGACTGACATTATACGAAGAATCAAAATACACCTTTTTTACGCCCAGCTGGTATTTATCAAATGCCTGTGTCAGTTCCAGAATCTGTGAAAAGACCGCATCGTTACCGACCTCGAGTTTAGCATCCAGTACAATCGACTTAAAATCCAGTCCCGTAATCTGCGGTACATCTTCATAATTTTCCGAAGAACTCTCCACCACAATCCCGTCTTTATCAAAATACATATTACAGCCCATGTAGCTGATATAACCGACAATCGCTTTTTCATAAACTGCAACGTTCATTTTATTGGGCCATGTCACTTCCACATCATATTTCTGTATAAACGGAATATTTTTATTCTTTTTGCCAAACAGCGTATAAATCAGCGCATTGGGATGTTCTGTTCCAAAAATGCACTCTGTCATCTGCTGCTGCGTATAATGCTTATTGCCGGTATAAGTAATATCCGTTACCATAAAACCCGCATAAATGCCACCTCCTGCCAGCAGCAGCGCAATGACAATCCCCGCCAGTAACCATTTTAATTTTCTTTTATTGTTTTTTCTGCCTAACTGTTTTCCCATTCAATCTCTGCTCCAAGTCCTTTTAAATTTTCACATAAATCCATATACCCGCGCAAAATATAGTCTGCATCATGAATAACCGTTGTTTCCTGTGCTGCCAGTCCAGCTGTGATAAGTGCCGCCGTTCCTCTTAAATCTTCTCCGTATACTTCGCTTCCCTTCAGCGTTTCTACGCCTTTTACAAGCACGCTGTCCCCGGACAGTGTAATATCCGCACCCATTTTTTTGAGCCATGGCACAGTCTTAAAACGGTTTTCAAAAATCTGTTCTTTTAAAATCAAAGTGCCCTCGCCCACACTTGCCACAGAAAGTACCATGGACTGCATATCCGTCGGAAAATCCGGGTAAGCACCGGTACATATCTTATGAAGATTCACCGGACGGTGATACATCTGCACCAGCATGGCTTCTCCCTCCATACGGATATCCATGCCCATTCCGGTAAATACATCCAAAAATCCGCGGCACAGTGACGGTGTCACACCCTGTAAGTAAACACTGCCACCACAGGCAGCTACCGCCGCCATATAGGTTCCGGCGACAATACGATCCGGCTTTGCAAAAAATTCTGCGGACTGTAAAACGCCTTTTCCACGTACCCGGATGCACTCTGTCCCTGCACCGGTAATCACTGCACCACACTTTTCAAGATAGGCGCACAGGCTTTCAATTTCCGGTTCCTTTGCCGCATTGTAAAGCACAGTCGTTCCACACTGTGCCGCTGCTGCCATCAGGGCATTCTCTGTTGCACCCACACTTGGAAAGCGCAGGGTGATTTCTGACGGGTGAAGTCCCGTTGTTTCCATTTCAATAAAATCTTCTGACACGCTCCATGATGCCCCAAAGCATTTGAGGGCATGCAGATGAATGTCTAACGGACGGCTTCCGATGCTGCACCCGCCCGGATAAGCAAGCCTTACTTTCCCGAAACGTGTCAGCACCGGTCCCATTAACACGGAAGATGCCCTGAGCTGCTTTGTGTCCTCTGCTTTAATTTCCTCGTACTCTGCCATGCTTGTATCAATGACAAGGCATCCTTTTTTGAAATCCGTCTTACAGTGCAGATGGTTTAAAATCCCACACATTGCACGTACATCGGCAATATCCGGGCAGCCCCGTATTACCGTAACGCCCTCATTCATCAGGGATGCCGCCATCACCGGAAGCACTGCATTTTTCGCACCGTGGATACATACACTGCCAAACAGCCGTTTTCCGCCATTTATTACGATTTTTCCCAAAATAAAAACCCCCGGAGAAGCTATATTTTATTATATTCGCCAGACTCCGGGAGGTTGCTATCTTTCTAACCGTATTTTACTTGAAATATTTAAGACAATCCCCATTTCCAGCAGCAAGAAGAAACTTGCCGTACCGCCGTAGCTGATAAACGGCAGTGAAACACCGGTATTCGGGATAAAGTTGGTTACAACGGCAATATTTAATACCACCTGTACCGCTACATGGGCAAATACCCCTGCTGCCAGCATTGTACCGAATAAGTCTGGTGCATTCTGCGCAATGTGGATAATCCGCCACAGCATTAGTGCAAATACTAAAATAATGCACATTGCCCCGAACAGTCCGAGTTCTTCACAGATAATGGAAAATATCATATCGTTTTGTGATTCCGGGATAAAACCCAGCTTTTGCAGACTCTTTCCGAGTCCTTTTCCAAACAGTCCGCCCGAACCGATTGCATAAAGTCCCTGCACGGTCTGATAGCCGATTCCGCTGGAGTAATTTTCCGGCTGAATCCACATGAGCAGACGGTTCATACGGAAGTTTTCTGTCATGCCCTGATGCGCAATGCCGAGCAGCCAGTTATATAACGCTGCCACACCGCCCGCACCAAGTCCTGCGAGTACCACGAAAAATTTGTATTTCGGATACGCCACAAAAATCATGACGAAAGCGATTGCCAGAATAATCAGCGCACTACTCATATTGCTGGAAATCATCATAATCAGGATTGCTTCAAGTCCTGCAATCAGTACAAATAAAAAGAAATTATACCACAGGCTTTTAATCTTTGACCCTGCCGCACATACTGCCGCAGACAGCATAATAATCACGGCCGTCTTTGACACATCCGCAGGCTGCACGCCAATCGGACCGAAACGGATCCAGCGCGTTGCACCGTTGGCAGTTTTACCAAACGGAATCAGCGCCAGAATCAATAACAGCGACAGTGCAAAAAACGCCGGTGCGATTTTCCTTAAAACATGGTAGTCTAACCGGTACATAATATACATCATAATAAAGCCCAGCACATCAAAAATCAGCTGTTTTTTAAAATAGTACTCCGAACTGCCGTATTCCATCTGTGCCGTGTAAGAACTGGTACTGTAAATCATCACCAGTCCGAATCCAACAATAAATATAATGACAAATAAAAGGCTATAATCAAAATACCTTTTATTGGACATCTTTTTTACCTTTCTTGCCATATCACTCCCCCTTTCCGGGCTGTTTTTTGAACCTTTAAAGGGCATTTACATATTCTTTAAACAGTCTGCCGCGCTGTTCATAGTTATCAAACATTCCCCAGCTTGCACATGCTGGTGAAAGCAGTACGGCATCGCCGTCTTTGGCATTTTCCGCACAGATATCCACAACTTCTTTTAAGGACTCTGCCTTAATGATATTGGTAAAACCGTACTTTTTAGCCGTTGCTTCAATTTTGTCACTGGTCTGTCCGATTAATACCAGAAGCTTGACACGATCTTTAAATGCTTTGACATATAAATCAAATTCTGAGCCTTTATCATATCCGCCGCCGATTAAAACCGTCGGTCTTGTCATCGCTTCAATCGCCTTGACTGCCGCCTCCGGGTTGGTTCCCTTGGAATCATTGTAATAGCGCACGCCGTTTTTTTCTGTTACAAATTCAATCCGGTGTTCCACTGCCTTAAACTGCTTAATCTGTTCTACAATAATTTCATCCGGGATACCGGCTGCCTTTGTAATGCAGACTGCCGCCATGACATTTTCATAATTGTGTGCGCCAATCAGATTCATGTCGTGGACGTTCAGCAGTTCCTGCGACCGGATGCCGTCTGTATAGCAGATCATATCGCCTTCCATATAAGCGCCTCTGTCCGGCTTTGTAAATCTTGAAAACCACACAACCTTTGCTGTTGTATGCTCCCCGAACTCCCGCAGGTAATCATCGTCAAAATTCAGTACGCACACCTCTGACCCCTTCTGGTTCATCGCAATCTTTTCCTTTGTCTGCACATAGCAGTCCATCGTATAATGGCGGTTTAAATGATCCGGCGTAATATTTAAAATGGCACTCACAAGCGGGTGGAATTCATGCACGGTTTCCAGCTGGAAGCTGCTGATTTCCGCCACGGTATAAGAATCTTTGTTACTTTTTAAAACCTCTGTTGTATAGGGATTGCCGATATTACCGACTACGAAAGTATCCTTATGATATGCTCCTACAATCTGTCCTACAAGGGCTGTTGTCGTTGTCTTCCCATTTGTTCCAGTGATTGCAAGGACTTTTCCTTTATCGAATGCATAAGCCAGCTCTACTTCGCCCCATACCGGCACGCCTGCCGCTTCAAATGCTTTTACAACCGGGCTGTCAATCGGCACACCCGGACTGATAACCAGTAAATCCGAACTGTCCGTTAATTCTTTTGTCAGCTCTCCCAGAACAATCTCTGCTTTGTATGTACCTAATTTTTTTTCAATATCTTCTATCTTTAACTTTTCGTTTCCGTCATACAGCACAACTTCTGCACCGACTGCATTCAGCAGTCCCACTGCACCGATTCCACTGATTCCGGTTCCTACTACTGTCACTTTTTTACCCGAAAATTCCATCTTTTTCTCCTTTTTCCCTGCATTTTGCAATTAAATTTTATTTTACTATCAATTCGGGTATATTTCAAGGTATGGAAGGATATTTTCAAAAAGTTCCCGGATCACGGGTGCTGCGATTGTACCACCGTAATATACGCCCTGCGGTTCATCAATCAGGCACATGGCAATCACCCGCGGATTTTCAACACTTGAAAAACCGACAAAGGAAGCGATGTATTTTCCCGAACCACGCGGCAGTTTCTGGGAGGTTGCCGTTTTCCCGCCAATGGATAAGCCTTCAATGTACGCATTTTTTCCGCCGCCATCCTCTACAACCTGACGTAAAATGTCTTTCATGGTATTGCTCGTTTCCTCTGTAATGGCATCGGTTACGGTTTCATAACAGAATTCCTGTACGGTTTCTCCGTCTGCGCCCGCCGCCTTTACCGCAAAATGTGGTGTCACCAGTTTGCCGCCGTTGACAATTGCCGCCGCCGCACGCAGCATGATAACCGGTGTAATCTGAAACGACTGCCCGAAAGACATTGTTGCCAGCTCTACTTCTCCCACATTTTCAATTTTATGGATAATTGTCGAAGCTTCGCCCGGCAGATCAATTCCAGTCTTTCCCAGAATACCCAGCTTGCTTAAATACTCATAAAACCGTTCATTACCAACCCGCCGTCCCCACTCAATAAATGCAGGATTACAGCTGTTTATGTATGATTCCTTCCGTCTGTTATATACTTGTCTTTATACGTTTCTCTATATCTGCCCGTCTGTTTTCTTTGTCTGTTTATCCTGATGTATTCCTGTACTTACATCCTCCCAACAGCCTCCATTTTTGCCCATGCTGACATACCGGATTCTGCCCTGCTGTTTTAATTCTTTTAACTTTTGCAGGATATTTCCCCGGGAATACCCTGTATATTCTGCAATTTCCGCTGTGGTCAGCCGATTTTGGCTTAAAAAAAGCTGTTCTATCTTTTGAATACTCTCCTGCCTTTTTTTCATTTTGGCATGGATATGACGGTAAGGCATCATCCGGCACGCTCCTGTCCGGTAGCAGACACACAGGCGGTTATCGGGATAAACGGTTATTTCAGACAGCGTGTTTTGTACCACCGCCTGACGGACGGCTTCCTGACCTTCTTCTGAATACAGATACTGACGGATAGCAAAAAGCCGCTGCCCGGGCTTTGCCGTATCGTTTCGTTTTTCCTGCTCTGTCATCTGATTTATCTGCTGTGCCAGCATTTCCGATGCCAGTTTATAATCACTGTCACTCACAATCCCGTCCATATACTTTTGAAGCAGGTTCTTTTTCTTTTCCCGTAAACGCCCATATTCCATGCAAAAGTCTTTGCTGCACGGGTTCTTTTTTAAAACTTTTTCCAGCAATAAAAGGCCGTTTTCCGTCTGCGTTTTTATGCTTTCCATATCTTCTTTTTGAAACTGCTCCCACAAAAGCGGTTCCAGTTCTTTCTCATAAACTGTGATATTTTTACAGACTGTGCCATCCGGATTTTTCTCAAGCTGTCTGCCGCACATCCAATACACATTTCCTGCACTTCCTGTTCTTTTGCAGTACGCACATCCGCATTTTCCGCAGACGATTTTAAGGCAGTGCTGCGGCAGCGGGCTTCTTTCTTTTTGTTCTTTTGCCTGACTTTTGCTTTTCCGGGCATTTAACGCATCATTTGCCGCCTGCCACAGCTTTTCGCTCACGATTGCAGGGATTCTGTTTTCATGATAAATCCACTGCTCCTTTGGCAGGCAGCACTGTTTTTTTAATTCAAAATCATAATGCGTTTTATGCATTACAGCTGTTCCCTTATACAGTGGATTCTGAATCAGACGTCTTACGGTCACATCACTGACCGCACCGTTTTTGCGGTTTCTCATGCCCATCGCATACAATTCCTTTGCAATTTTCCTGCCGCCTGCACCGCCTGCGGACATCGCATAGATTCTGCGGATATAGACAGCTTCCGTTTCTTCTATTCTATAACCGTCTTTTTCTTTTCTGTAGCCGTAAACATTATTGTTGACGGTTAGTTTCCCGTCTATTTTCTTTTGCCGCCTTTTATGGGCATTATTAACCTTCTGGCTTAATTCTCTGGAATACTGCTCTGCAATGAGCGCTTTGATACCGGAAAGAAACGCATCCTGCGGCTCATAAAACTTTCTTTCCAGATACAGATACAGTCTGACATGATGTGCTGTAATGTGCTGAATAAATTCATGCCAGTCCCCGGCGTTGCGCATCAGACGGTCAATTGACTTAATTACAATGCAGTCAATCCGCTCCTGCTGCACATCCGCCATAAGACTGGCATATTGCGTTCTTTTTTTCGTTGTTGTTCCGCTTTCCTGTTCAATGTACTGACAGCAGATTACTCCGCCTAATGCCTGTACGATTTCCACAGACTCTGCCGCCTGTGTTTCAATGGCACGGTTTTGTGCCTCCTCTGTTGTAGAACACCGGTTGTAAATGGCACAACGCATTCCAGACAATACTTTTTCCTCACTCATTGTCTGCACCGCTTTCGATGTACTGCACTGCCATAAACCACTCCTCATACGTAATATACTGCTTTTCTAAGAGCAGCTGCATAATGGCTTTTTCATTTTCCTGATTCATCCGGATTTCCATGCCTGTATAGACTTACTATATTCTACGCAGGCAGAATCCCGATTATGAATGACGGTGCTGAACCGGCTTTGTATTTGCCGTTATCGGAAGAATCATATAGTCATTTGCCTGTAAATACTCGATAATTTCCGGCAGTGCTTCCACCGTTGTTGTCTTTGCACCGGCATCGTGCATCAGTACCACATATTCTTCACGGCTTCCGATTTCAGACAGGACATTCTGTACAATGGTATCCTTATCCACACATTTTGCACTGGCATCCCCTGAACTGACATTCCAGTCAAAGTATACAAATCCCTGTTCATTCAAAAAATCGATACAGTCTGAAATATCGCAGTTGGCTACTTTATTGCTTGAACCGCCCGGAAATCTGTAAAACCACGTTGTCACACCGGTCTGCTCATATAACCACTGCTGCATGTCTAAAACATCTTCTTTAAAGCTGTCAATAGATGCATACACCTGTGAATACTCATGAGAAACAGAGTGAATTGCCAGCGTATTGCCGCTTGAAACAATCCGTTTTAAGCTTTCTTCATTTTCTTCTCCCGGACTGCAGATTGTAAAAAATGTTGCTTTGACACCATACTGGTCCAGAATATCTAAAATTCTGGTTGTATTCGGACTTGGACCGTCATCAAATGTCAGATACACTTTTTTGCATCCCGGATATTCTCCTTCACCGTCTGTCTGCGGTGCTGCCGCCGTTGTCGTCTGCACTTCGGGCAGTGTTGCCTCCTGTGTTGTTTCTTCCTCAGCTGTCGTTGTTTCTTCTTCGCTTAACTTCTCTTCGGCAGCCGTTTCCTCTGCCACTCCCGCAGATACTTTCTGGGTATGTTTTTTAGAAGCTGCATGAACGGATACGGACACCAGCAATACAATCAGTACTAATACGGATACTGCAAGAATTACCGGTTTCTTTTTTAATCTCACTTTTTGTCCATGCAGACGAAGTTCTGGTCTTTTCACTCTTTTCATTTTTAAGTTCCCTCTTTCATTTTCTGGCTATAGACAGTATAATACGAAAATTTAAAAATACAAGACACAATTTCACTTTTTTCGACAAATTTCTTCCCCCGGACTTTATTTTATTTTTCCAGACAGAAACGCTCCTGTTCATGACAGTTTCCGTAAAGGTCTGTGTACCATGACCCGTTGTTTTATGACAACGGATTGTTCTATCTCCGACCTTTGTATTGCCGCCGCACGTATAGGAATCACTTAAATGTGCCACACCGGTTTCAAGTGCCGCCGTTGCCGTTACCATTTTAAAGACCGAGCCGGGTTCGTAGGTATCATTAATACAGAAATTCCGCCACATCATATTGAGTAAATCCATTTTTGATTTGCTGCTGTCTTCTTCCGTTATCTCTATATTTAATTCATACGGTGTATTTAAATTATATTCCGGTGCATTAACCATCGCCAGCAGTTCACCATTCTGCGGATTCATCACAATAATTGATACACGCTTTGCCCCCTTTGCTTCTAATGTGCGGTCTGCAAGCTGCTCCGCATAAGCCTGGATATTGTAATCCAGACTGGTGTATAAATCACTGCCCGCAACCGGTTCTTTTCTGCTTTCTTCCGCCCCTTCCAGTTCAATGCCCCACGCATCCGTCAGTGTCAGAATCTGACCGCTGTTACCGGAAAGCAGGGCATCATATTTTGCTTCCAGTCCTAAAATGCCCTGATTGTCACTGCCTGTAAAGCCAAGTACTCTTGATGCCAGCGTTTCATACGGATAGTAGCGCTTATAATCTTCATCGACCTTGACACCCGCCATATTGTATTCCCGGATTTTATCCCCGGTTTCTTTGGAAACATTGGTCTGAATCCGCTCAATAGACGATACTTTTTCCACGCGCTTACGCACCTGTGCTTCATCCAGTCCCAATTCAGATGTCAGCATATGAATTACCGCTTCGGCATCCTGTATCTGGCTGTGAATAACGGAAATCGTACAGACTGTTTTATTATCGGCCAGCACAATGCCATTGGTATCTAATATTCTTCCGCGGGATGCCTTAATCACACGTTCCCGCTCATGCAGTTCTTCAGCTCTTGAAAGATAATACTGTGCCTGAAAAATCATGACATAGCCCAGTCTGCCAATCAGCAGCAGCATTGCCAGAAACACACAGGCTCCACAAATCATCAGTTTTTTCCGGTGTCTTGTATGCAGCCTGCCCATTGGGTCGTTTTTGCGCTCATCAATAATCTGCCAGCGCTTATCGTCCCTGTAACGTTCCTTCTGTCTGCGTATTCTTTGGGTTTCGCTTTCATTTTCCCACGGTTTCCACATAAAAATAACTCCGGATAAACGTTATTACATCTTATTAACGTCTGCCCGGAGTTATACTTTTTTATGGTGTTGCTGATGTACTATCCTGCACATTGGTATTCGGAACGGTAATGCTGACTGTATTTTCGTCTTCACTGTCTGCTGCATCCACCGGCTCTGCCTCTGCATCTTTGAAAATATTCATGTACGGAAGCAGTTCCTCTAAAATATCATGGCTTAAAATCAGCGTATCTGAAGTAGTTCCACTCGTTCCCGTTGTTCCGTCCGGTTCATCAATCAATACATAAACCATCACCTGCGGATTATCCACCGGTGCGAAGCCGATGAAAGATACAATCCATTTTAAATCCTCTCGTTTGCCCTTCTGCGCCGTACCGGTCTTACCACCTATTGAATAACCGGTAACACCTGCTTTTTTTGCAAGTCCGTCATCAACCGTGGATTTTAAATACTTACGCAGCAGCTGCGATGTTGAAGCCGTTACTGTCTGACGCACCAGTGTTGGTTCAAAGGTCTTTACAACTTCACCCGTATCTTTTTCAATACGCTTTACAATATGCGGCTGGTAGTAATTTCCACCATTAATTAAAGAAGAAAAGGCTGCCCCCATCTGAATCATGGTTACATTGATATTCTGTCCGAATGCATTGGTTGCAACGTCTGTTTCTGACATATCGCTCTTTTTTATAATACCGTTTTCCTCTGACGGAAGATCGATTCCTGTCTTACTGCCAAAACCAAACAGTCTCTGGTACTGGGCGAATTTCACACCGCCAAGGCGTGCGGCAATATCCATCATTGCAGGGTTACAGGACTGCATCAGTGCCTGCTCCAGTGTAATATCCCCATGCTTGCCGGTTTTATTGTATACATGACAGCGGATGGTATAACCTCCGATTTCTTCATAACCGTTACAGTAAAAGACATCCCCGTCATATGTTACGCCCTCTTCCAGCCCCGAAGCGACGGTGAACGGCTTAAAGGTCGAACCCGGTTCAAAGGTTTCTGAAATACAGTAATTTCTCCAGATTTTATACAGCGAATTTGTCATGTCTTCATCGGACATCGTTGCCAGCTGTTCCTGGGAATACGAACTTTCAAGACTTCTTGGATTGTTCAGGTCAAAATACGGATAACTCGCCATGCCGAGCACTTCTCCGTTGTTCGGATTCATTACCAGTACCGCTGTTGCACTGGACGGCTTTTCTTCATTATATGCCGCAATGTGTTTTTCAATAATCCGCTGTACATTATAGTCAATGGTTGTCACAATATTGTTGCCGTCTACGGCATCTTTGGTTGTTTCCTGCACATCAAGATTATCATTGACATAACTGTAGGATACGCCGTCTGTTCCTGAAAGTTCATCATCATAATAGCTTTCCAGTCCCAGTTCACCGCCGTTTGCCGCACTTGCAAAACCAACAACATCACATGCCATAGTTGAAAATGGATATTTTCTGACATAGGAATTTTCAAACCACACACCCTTGATATTCGGATTGTTTTTTGTATCTGCAACAAGTGCCTTAAAATCAGCAATCTCATCCGAAGTCAGTCCCATCGCCAGACGCTCGTACTGGGAATCTTTCTTCACTGCCAATGTCTGTTCCAATTCCTGGCGGTTTAACCCAAAACACTGTACCAGCGCATTTAAGGTCGGCTCTTTATACTTCTCATCGGAAAGCACCAGCTTCGGATCTAATATAAGGTTGTACACTCTTTCACTGTACGCAAGAATATTTCCATTCGAGGTCAGAATCTGTCCCCGCTTATACGGAATTGTTGTTGACGTATACGTCTGATGGTCTAACACAGCTTTGGAATATGCATCACCGTGATTGTAATTAATCCATGCGATTCTTCCTGCTAAAACTGCCAGTGCTGCCATAACACACAAAAAAGCAATGCCGGCTTTTTTGTGTACTTTTTTGAGCATTGCTTTTTTTCTTCTGTATTTATTTCGTTTTGCACGTTCCTGACTACTTTCTACCATTTATGTATCTCCAATGTATCTTTTTAGTCTGCATTCGGAATATTCTGATACTGCTTTACATATTCACTCTCGCCTGCTGCGTAACGGATAACCTGTCCTTTTGCCGGATAAACCATTCCCAGTTCATTGACAGCTGTATCATAAATTGCATCATAGTCGATATCGGCTTCTGCCTGTGCTTCACGTTCATCATTCTGTGACGTCAGGGTATTTAACTGCATTTCCAGATCAGATACTGCGGCTGCATTGGTCTTTACCTCAGACTGTAAATTCAGATACTGGTAGCACAGTCCGAACATCACAGCTACCACTGCCGTTACTGCCACTGTATAAAGAAAGTTCATCTTATTGGCACGTCGTATCTTTCTTTGCTGTTCCCGTTTTCTTTTTCGTTCTTCCTCAAGCTGTTCAATACTTGTCGGATCATTGGAATAAGGTTCTGCTACCTGCAGTTTTCTTACCGTATTTCCCTGAACATAACCGGTTCTTTTTTCATACTTTATGGTGTTTCCATAACTTTTGCGCGCCATTTACTTTCCTCCCTGCTGACTTTTTTTTACGTTTGTAAAACGTTACACACTTTTAAGCTTATCTCCTGCGTTCAAACACACGCAGCTTAGCGCTTTTTGCTCTTTTATTTTCTTCAAGCTCTTCTTCTGACGGAAGAATTGGCTTTCTTGTAATTACTTTTCCCTTAGATTTTTTCCCACATACGCACACCGGAAAATCCGGTGGGCAGGTACATGGATTTTCATTATTTTTAAACTGCACCTTTACAATCCGGTCTTCTAACGAATGGAATGTAATAATGCAGAAACGTCCTTTGTCATTTAAATGTTCAATCATGCTGTCAATTGAATTATTCAATACGTCCAGTTCATGATTCAGTTCAATCCGTATCGCCTGAAATGTCTTCTTAGACGGATGTCCTCCAACAGCCCTGCATTTCATTGGAATCGCCGCCTTGATAATTTCATTTAACTCAAATGTAGTTTCTATCGGCTTTTCGCTTCTTGCTGCCACAATATGCTTTGCGATATTCTTTGCAAATTTATCTTCACCATAATCCCGGATAATGCGGTAAAGTTCCATTTCGCTGTATTCATTCAAAATATCTTTTGCCGTCATCTGCTGCCGTCTGTCCATACGCATGTCAAGCGGTGCATCCGTCTTATAGGTAAATCCTCTTTCTGCGGTATCTAACTGGTAAGAAGACACGCCTAAATCCAAAAGAATCCCATCGACTCTTTCAATTCCTAAGTCCTTCAATACCATATCCATATTACAATAATTATTCCGTACAATGGTGACTCTGTCTGCAAACGGCTTTAACCGTTCACCGGCTGCTGCAATTGCCGCCTCGTCCTGATCAATGCCGATGAGTCTTCCTTTGGATGAAAGCCTGCTGGCAATTTCATAAGAATGTCCGCCACCGCCCAGCGTTCCGTCCACGTAGATTCCATCCGGTCTGATATTTAAATTGTCAATCGTTTCCTGCAATAATACAGACTTGTGTTTAAATTCCATGTTTTTCTCCATTTTCAAAACGCATCTTTTTACGGACAGTCTAAATAGAAAATCCTAAACTCTCCATATTCTCTGCCACTTCATCCATATCGTCATCATAGCTGTCAATACATTCCTGCCAGCGTTCTTTACTCCAGATTTCCACGCGGTTGGCAACCCCGACCATCACAACTTCTTTTTCAAGTCCCGCAAATTCACGAAGAACCTGCGGCAGAAGAATTCTTCCCTGTTTATCAACTTCACAGGATGCCGCTCCTGCAAGGAAAAAACGTGCAAACTGTCTGGAGTTTTTATTGGTCAGCGGCAGCGACTGAAGCTTTTCTTCAAATGCCTGCCATGCATCCGGCGGATAAACAAAAAGGCAGCCGTCTAATCCCTTGGTTACGACAAAACCGTCCCCTAAGGCATCGCGGAACTTTGCAGGAACAATGACTCGTCCCTTACCATCAATTGTATGGTTGTATTCACCCATAAACATGATTGTTGTTCCTCCGTCTACCACTTTTTACCATTTGCCACCACTTTCCACCACTTTAGAGTCAATTCTATACTTATTTGTGGAAAAATACAAGTGTTTTTTTAGAATTTAACGCATTAAATTCACAGTTTTTCCGCCTGTCTGAAAGTTATCCACCGGATTTGACATCTTCCGCGTATTCTGCACCCTGATGACTGCTTTTTTGTTGTACCTGCCTATCGGAAAGATTTCATTTTTTTCTAAAGTTGGCACTACCATGTTGAATTCAATGCTTTTTTATAGTAAAATATACGGTTGTATCTGACATTTTTAAAAATCAGGGGAAATCCCCATAAAAACAAAGGAGATAGAGATTTTATGAAACTCGGTATTGTAGGTTTGCCAAATGTCGGCAAAAGTACGCTTTTTAACTCATTAACAAAAGCTGGCGCTGAATCTGCCAACTACCCGTTCTGCACCATTGACCCGAATGTAGGTGTCGTTGCCGTTCCGGATGAACGTTTAAACAAGCTTGCAGCATTATACAATTCTGCAAAGATTACCCCTGCCGTCATCGAATTCGTTGATATCGCAGGGCTTGTAAAGGGGGCTTCTAAGGGTGAAGGTCTTGGAAACCAGTTCCTTGCCAATATCCGTGAAGTTGATGCCATTGTTCACGTTGTCAGATGTTTTGAAGATTCCAATATTGTCCATGTAGACGGTTCTATCGACCCGCTCCGTGATATTGAAACGATTAATCTGGAGTTAATCTTTTCAGATATCGAAATTCTGGAAAGACGTCTTGCAAAACAGAAAAAAGCAGCTTACAACAATAAAGAAATTTTAAAAGAATGTGATTTAATTGAGCGTCTGATTGCTTTCCTTGAAGCCGGAAATCTGGCTAAGAATTTTGAACTGGAAGACGATGATGAAGCAGCACTCATGAAAGAATATAACTTATTAACAGCAAAACCGGTCATCTTTGCTGCCAATGTTACAGAAGATGATTTACCGGATGACGGCGCTTCTAATAAGTATGTCGCTTCTGTCCGTGAATTTGCAGCAAAGGAAAACTGCGAAGTTTTCGTTATCTGCGCGCAGATTGAACAGGAAATCTCCGAACTGGATGATGACGAAAAGAAAATGTTCTTAGAAGACTTAGGCATCAGTTCTTCCGGTCTTGATAAGCTGATTGCCGCAAGTTACCGTATCCTCGGTCTGATCAGTTACTTAACTGCCGGTGAAACCGAAACCCGTGCATGGACAATCGTTAAAGGTACGAAAGCGCCGCAGGCTGCCGGAAAAATCCACAGCGATTTTGAACGCGGCTTCATCCGTGCCGAAGTTGTCAACTATCAGGATTTATTGGACTGTGGTTCTTATACAGCCGCCAAGGAAAAAGGACTTGTCGGTCTGGAAGGAAAAGAATATGTCGTAAAAGACGGCGATGTCATTTTGTTCCGCTTCAACGTATAAGCAAAAAAATATGCCTGTCAGATACCCGTGTTACTTGACGCATCTGACAGGCATATTTTTTGCTTTTACATCAGTTCCTTGAATTTTTTTACGTTTTCGGCAGCATCGCCTTTAAAGACGGCTGAACCGGCTACGATGATGTTGGCACCGGCATCAAGGGCGGCTCTGACGTTGTCGGTGTTGATTCCACCGTCTACTTCGATGTCTGCATGAAGCTGGTTTTCATCGAGCAGTTTTTTGATGCGGCGTATTTTATCGAGGGATTCCGGGATGAATTTCTGTCCGCCCGCGCCCGGTACGACACTCATCACCAGTACCATATCAACCTGATTCAGATACGGTTCTATGGCTGATACCGGAGTATCTGGATTTAAGGTGATTGCAGGCTTTACGCCGAGCTGGCGAATTGCCTCTAAGGTTGCTGCAACGTCTTTGCAGGCTTCGACATGTACAGTGATGATATCTGCTCCGCAGTCTGCAAAGTCTTTGACATAACGGATGGGTTCATCTATCATTAAATGCACATCAAACACCCTTTTGGTGCAGGAACGGATGGATTTGATGACCGGCATGCCGTATGAGATGTTTGGTACGAACTGTCCGTCCATGACATCTATATGCACGTACTCCGCGCCTGCCTTGTCGATAGCTGCAATTTCCTCTCCCAGTTTTTTAAAGTCCGCCGATAAGAGCGATGGTGATAAAATATTCATGTTTCTTTTGATTCCTTTTTTAATACTTTTTTTGTTCTTTTAATTCCTGATACATTGTAGTATAACTCTCATAGCGCATTTTATGAATCTTTCCATCAGAAACTGCCGCTTTTACGGCGCAGTCCGGCTCATTCATATGCACACAGCCGTTAAACCGGCAGCTGCCCTCAAGTGGTTCAAATTCTGGAAAATAAAAACGCAGGTCTTCTTTTTCCAACTCCGGCAGATTCATTGAAGTAAATCCCGGTGTGTCCATCAGATACGACCGTCCGCTGATATGAAATATCTCGGAATGTCTTGTCGTATGGCGTCCTCTGCCGATTTTGCTGATGCCGCCTGTTTCCATCCTTGCATCAGGAAGTAAAAGATTGGTCATAGAGGACTTTCCCACACCGGAAGGCCCTGCAAGTACCGTTGTTTTACCTTCAAGAATCTCACATACTTTATCAATTCCTGTTTTTTCATAGGTACTGGTAAAAACAATCTGGCAGTCCGCGCCTGCGTAAATCTCCCGCAGACGCTCTTTTTCATCTGCTCCGATTAAATCTTCCTTATTAAAACAGATCACGGTCGGTACGTTCTGATAATCCATCATCACCAAAAAGCGGTCCAATAAATGAAAATTCGGCTCAGGATTTGCTGCCGCAAAAATAACCATTGCCTGGTCTACGTTTGCTGATGCCGGACGGATTAATTCATTTTTTCTTGGCAGAATCTCCGTAATATTACCTTTTGCCTGTTCTTCATCGAGTACTTCAATTGCAACCAAATCCCCGACCAGCGGCTTTACTCTGCGGTTTCTGAAAATGCCCTTTGCCTTACATTCATAAATGGTATCCGTTTCTTCCGCATAAACATAATAAAATCCTGCAATGCCTTTAATAATCTTTCCCTGCATACACGCTCCTGTTACTGTGCCGTATTACTGCCGGAAGCTGCCGTTGTCTTGACGGCTGCGGTTGTAGACTGGCTTGCTGCCGTTGTTGCAGGTTCTGTTGCCTTCTGATAGTGGCTGACTACGATTGTTACGGTTGTACCGCTCTCTAAAGATTCGCCTGAATTGTAACCCTGTGCCGTTACCAGTCCGTAGGTACCGGAGGTGGACTGATATGTTACAGACGGAACGAGTCCCTGGTCTTTGATTGCCTGCTTTGCAGCATCTTCTGTCAGACCGAGAACATTTGGCATCTTTGCATAGCTGACCTTTTTACCCTGACTGACTGTAATTGTTACGGTATCTCCTTCTGATGCCGATGCATTTGCAGAAGGCGACTGGCTGATAACATTCCCCTGTTCTACAGAATCGCTGTAATCATATTCCACATCTACCGAAAATCCTGCACTCTTTAATGTTGATGTTGCCTTTGACTCAGACATACCGACAACATTATTGACCTTTACGCTGTCAGGTCCTGAACTGATGGTTAATGTAATCGTTGTATTTTTTGCAACGGATGTACCCTGCTTTGTACCCTGGGAAATGACATTGCCTTTTTCAACGGTTGAGGAAGCCTGATAACTTGCCTTATAGCCGAGTCCGACCTTATTTAATTCTTCCTTGGCTTCGTCTTCTGTCTTGCCGACTACGTTTGGAACAGAAACCTTTTCGGAAGAGGCTGTTGTAGCATTTGCCTGTGTCGTCTGCGCTGTTGTTTTTTCACTCTTTCCGCCAAATGAAACACCGCCTACCAGCTTTACAATCACAAATACAGCAATAATTAAAATAACCGCAATGATACCGACACCAATCCACTTTGTCATCTTATCGAGTTTATCGTTATTCTCATCGTCAATATCCAGTGTTTCATCATCATCGTCGTCATCATCTTCATCATCTGTAAGTCCGTCTGATAAATCATCGTCATCATCATTAAGATAATCATCTTCAATGTCGTCTTCCTCATCGGAAGAATTCTGTGGCTGCTCTGTCTGCTGTGCATACATCGGTGCAATTTTAACAAAGTCTTCTTCCGGCATGACAAGGGACTTTTTCAAATCCGCAATCAGATCAGACACCGTCTGGTATCTTCTCTCTGTTTTTTTCTGTGTACATTTTAAAACAATCTTATCCACGCTTAACGGTACATCTTCCGCAATCTCCGACGGCGCAGGAATTGCATCCTGAATGTGCTGTACGGCTACCGCGACGGTTGTATCACCGTCAAACGGCACTTTTCCGGTAAGCATTTCATACAGTGTGATACCAAATGAATAAATGTCGCTGCGCTCATCCGAATATCCGCCTCTTGCCTGTTCCGGTGACATATAATGCACAGAGCCCATGGCTGCTGATGAATTAATTGTACTTGAAGTTGCTGCTTTGGCAATGCCAAAATCCGTTACCTTAACCTTGCCTTCTTTGGAAATAATAATATTCTGTGGCTTAATATCACGGTGTACAATATGGTGCTTATGTGCTGCTTCCATACCGTTAGCAACCTGAATGGCAATGCTGACTGCCTCTTTATAAGGAAGCTTTCCTCTTTTTTCAATATATTTTTTCAGGGTAATTCCCTCAACCAGCTCCATGACAATGTAGTGAATTCCGTTTTCTTCGCCTACATCATAAACATTGACAACATTCGGGTGTGAAAGCCCTGCTGCCGACTGTGCTTCGACCCGGAACTTGGATACAAAACTGGTATCCTGGCTAAATTCCGGCTTTAAGACTTTGATGGCAACATAACGGTTCAACTTATGGCATTTTGCCTTATAAACATCAGACATGCCGCCGTTTCCGATTTGCTCCAGAATCTCATATCTGTCCGCTAAAAACATTCCTTTTCTTAACATCCTACCATTTACCTTTCCTGTTACGGTTCTATAATCATTACAGTAATATTATCTTTTCCGCCGTTTGCATTGGCTGCTGCGACCAGATTTTTCGCAGCGGTTTCAATATCCGGGGCAGACTTTACAATCTTTAAAATATCCGCATCCTCAACCATATTGCTCAGTCCGTCCGTACACATAAGAATACAGTCATTTGGCTTTAAATCAACGGAAAACATTTCGGCCTCCACGGTATCATACCCGCCAATTGCCCTTGTAATAATATTTTTCTTTTCATGATTACGTGCCTGTTCCCTGTTAATCTCACCCATGCTGACCATTTCTTCCACTAGAGAATGATCCCTTGTAATCTGTGTAATTTCATTTCCTAAAATATATAACCGGCTGTCTCCGACATTGGCAACCCGTAAAATATTATCATACACGGTTGCCGCTACCAATGTCGTTCCCATTCCTTCATAATTCTCTGATTCCGCTGCCTTTTGTAATAACCTGCGGTTGACCTGTGTTACGGCATTGTTAATAATCGAAACCGGGTCTTTTAGCGTTGAATCCTGCACAAGCGATACAAATGTTTCTACTGTATATCTTGATGCCATGTCCCCCGCCTTATGTCCTCCCATTCCGTCTGCTACTAGAAACAGATTCGGCAGACTGCCGGTTTCAGTCAGCGAATAATAAACGTAGTCCTGATTGACACTTCTCTCCCGTCCTACATCCGTAACTGCCTGAACCTTCATCATTTCCTCCATTCCGCTGTAATTCATTATTGTTGTGATTCCATATAGCTCTTTCTTAATTGTCCACAGGCACCATCAATATCTCTGCCCATTTCCCTTCTTATTGTAACATTTATTCCGTTTCTTTCAAGCTTATTTTTAAAAGCCGCTATTGCCTGCTTTTCGGACTGCCTGTAATCGCGTTCCTTAATCGGATTGACCGGAATCAGATTCACATGGCAGTTCATGCCATGTAAAAGTCCGGACAACTGTTCTGCGCACTCCTGTGTGTCGTTGACACCTTTGACAAGACTGTACTCAAAAGAAATGCGTCTTCCAGTCTGTTTTAAATAATACCGGCAAGCTTCCATAATCTGCTCAATTGAATATTTATTGGCAATCGGCATCATGGTCTTTCTTAATTCATCATTCGGTGCATGAAGGGAGATTGCCAGCGTAATCTGTAACTGCAGGTCTGCAAGTTCCCGTATCTTATCCACCAGTCCACAGGTCGATACCGTTATATTTCTTGCGCTGATATGTAGCCCCTTGTCTGAATTGATTAATTTTAAAAACTGTACCACATTTTGAAAATTATCCATCGGTTCTCCCGAACCCATAATGACAATGTTGTCAACCCGCTCCCCGGAAATCGTCTGGATCCGGTATATCTGGTCTAACATTTCCGACGGTGCCAGATTACGCACCATGCCGTCCAGTGTCGATGCACAGAAGCGGCAGCCCATGCGGCAGCCCACCTGCGAAGAAATACACACGGAATTGCCGTGGTGATATTTCATCAGGACACTCTCAATTAAATTGCCGTCATACAGCTTGAATAAATATTTCGATGTGCCGTCAATCTGTGATACCTGCACCCGCTCTGCGGTCAGTGCCGTCAGACGACAGTTTTCTTTTAATGTTTTTCTTAAACTTTCCGGCAGGTTTGTCATCTGCTCAAAATCCGTTACCAGTTTCTGATGCAGCCACTGATACACCTGTGATGCCCGGAATTTTTTCTCGCCCAGCTGCTCAAAATATGCCTGCAGCTGTGCTTCATCCATTGATTTAATATCTATTAATTCTAAAGAATCGTTATTCACACTTCTTCTCCGTTCCGCAGGTATTTTAAAGTTTCTTTCGGAATTTCACCATAAAAAATCCGTCTGTTCCGTCTATGCCCGGCAGAAGCTGTTTTGCACTGCCATCACGTATAAATGGAAAGTTCTTTTCAAACCATGCGGCATTCTCTTCATTTTCCGACCGGCTGATGGTACATGTACTGTACACCAGTGTACCGCCCGGTTTTACATACTCCTGCACAACCGTTAAGATTTCACGCTGTAATGATGCAAGCTGTTCAATCTTTTCAATATCCGTATGATACTTGATATCCGGCTTTCTGCCGATAATGCCAAGTCCCGAACACGGCAGATCCGCAAGCACAATATCGGCACTTTCCTTTGATGCCGTATCGGAAACTCTTGCATCCCACTCTTTTACAGAAATGTTATCCAGTCCGAGCCGCGCTATATTTTCACGGATAAGCTGTGTCTTTAACGGTGTTAAATCTCTCGCCTCAACACTACCGTCTGTAAGTTTTAATGCTACATTCATGCTCTTTCCGCCCGGTGCCGCACATACATCAATAATACGGTCATGTGGTGCAGGAGATGCCAGTTCTCCCGCAAGCATGGAACTGATGTCCTGTACAAAAAATTCACCCCGCTGAAAGCTTTCACAGGCAAGCAGATAATCATATCCTGTAATTTTTAACGCATACGGAAGTCCTTCCACTGCCTCAGCCTGAATATTTTCACTGAGCAGATGTGCCTTTAATTCCTCTACCGTAAGCTTTTTCGTATTACACCGGATATACGTTGTCTTTTCCTTATAAAAGCCCGCAAGTATGGATTCTACTGTTGTATCATCAGCCTGTTTCTTAAAAAATGCCACCAGTTCTTCCGGCATAGAATAACGCACGGATAAATATTTTACCGGTTCTTTTTTCTGGTCCGGATATTCGCAGGTGCAGTCATTTCTTGCAATATTTCTTAAAACACCGTTTACAAAGCCTTTTAAATTCACAAAATGGCGTTTCCCTGCCAGCTTTACCGCTTCGTTGCAGACTGCTGATACCGGCACATTATCCATATATTTCAGCTGATACACCGACATCTCCAAAAGACTGCGGATCAGCGGTTTCATCTTCCTTACCGGTGTTTTGGAATACTGATTAATGATATAATCCAATTCAATCCGCCGTTCCAGCGTTCCCTGTGCCAGCCTTGTAATAAAGCTGCGCTGGTGCTTTAACAGATACTGGTATTTTTTGAGTGCCGCACCAATCACCAGATGGCTCATGGCTTCGGGGCGGTTTAATTCCAGCAGAATATCCAGTACAATTTCGCGTTCATTAACGCTGTCTGCCATATCCTTTGTTGTCTTGTCTTTAGTCACGGTCATTTCCTCCAAACAGGCGAAGCAGTCTTAATAACTGCAATACTGCGGTTGCCGCAGCCGCAACATAAGTGAGTGCCGCCGCAGATAAAACCTTTCTTGTATCCGATACTTCATCTTTTTGTAAAATTCCGGTTTCGGACAACAGCTTTAATGCCCTGCCGGATGCGTTAAATTCGACCGGAAGCGTCACAAGCTGAAACAATACCGCCGCCGAAAACATCAGAATACCAATCATAATCAGTGTATGACTGCCGCCAAAGAAAATGCCAAGAATAATAAAAAGCCACGATAACTGTGAGCCTATATTGGCAACCGGCACGAGTGCGCTTCGAAATGACAGCGGTGCATAACCTCTTGCGTGCTGGATCGCGTGTCCGCATTCATGTGCCGCAACACCGACTGCCGCTACCGATGTACTCGCATAGACGGCATCAGAAAGGTTTAACGTCTTGTTTCTTGGGTCATAATGGTCTGTCAGTTTTCCCGATACCCGCTGGATTGCCACATCATAAATGCCCTGTGACTGCAAAATACGTTCTGCCGCCTGCGCTCCGGTCATGCCTGAGCGGCTGCGTACCCTGGAGTATTTTGAGAATCTGGAATTGACCAGAAACTGTGCAAACAGTGAAATCAGTGCTGATATGATAATCAGCATATACGTTGGGTCATAATAATAGTAACCATAATATCTTCCCGGCATAATATCCTCCAATCCGCAGGCATTCCAATGTCGGAGGATACGCGAACTGAATGAATTCAGTTCTGCGATAAGGGCAGATTGATAATGCCTGCTTTATCAATCTGCCGTATGAACAGGCTTAAATATTAGGCCTGTTCATACTTTCCTCCAATCCGCAATCTAAATTATTTTCCGAGTTCCATTCCTTTTTCCAGACGGCTTCCACGTAAGAAAGCATCCGATGTCATGCGCTTTTTACCCTCTGCCTGGACTTCATTGACTTTTAACAAATCCTTTCCGCACCCGATAAAAAAGGTGTGTGGCAGCACTGCCGCAATCTGTCCCGGCTCTGCACCTTTAAAATCTGTGCTGTATTCCGGAAATTCTGCTTCTGCCTGTTCCTTTGTATACACATCCGCATCCCAGATTTTGAGCATTTTCCCGTTTAAATGAGTAAATGCGCTCGGCCACGGATTCAGTCCGCGAATCAGCCGCTCTAATGCATCCGCTTCCTTTGAAAAGTCCAGCTCACCGAATGATTTTTTTATCATCTTTACATAAGAAGCTTCTTCTTCGTTCTGCTTCTGCGGCTTTAAGGTTCCGGCTTTCGCCTCCTCTAAGGTCTTTACAAGAAGCTGTGCGCCTACATCGCTTAAACGGTCAAACAGACTGCCGCCAGTTTCCTTCGGGTTAAGCTTTACTTTTTCTGTCAAAAGAATATCTCCGGTATCCAATCCTTCATTCATCTGCATGGTTGTTACACCGGAATATTCACAGCCGTCAATGACTGCCCACTGAATTGGCGCCGCACCACGGTATTTCGGAAGCAGGGAAGCATGGACATTGATACAGCCGTATTTCGGCATATGAATAATTTCTGCCGGAAGCAGTTGTCCAAATGCCACAACTACAATCACATCTGCTTCATATCCTCTTAATTCTTCAATAAATGCTTCTTCTCTGGCACGCTGTGGCTGTAATACCGTCAGATTGTGCTTTAACGCTGCTTCCTTGACCGGTGACATGCTCATTGCACCGCCTCTGCCCTTTGGCTTATCCGGCTGTGTCACAACCGCAGCCACTTCATGTCCTGCGGCAAGCACAGCCTCTAGTGTCCCCACCGAAAAATCCGGTGTACCCATAAAAATAACTCTCATATACTCTCCATTTCCGGACGACTTTACTGCAAAACAGCGATTTTCCGTCTGCCTTTTAAAATACCTGCCTTATCGGAAAGCAGCATCTGCGTAAATAAACTTCAATTTATGGTTTATTTACGCTTCATCGTCCTCTTTATCAATCTGCATCATTTCGGTTGCTTTATCAACATACATCACACCGTCAAGATGGTCAATTTCATGGCACAGACATCTTGCAAGCAGTTCTGTTCCTTCGATAATGTACTCCTGCATATTTTCATCATATGCCTTAACCTTTGCATAGTTTGGACGGGTTACGATACCGACTTTATTCGGTACGCTCAAACACCCTTCCTGACCGGTCTGCTCGCCGCTTGTTTCCAGAATAACCGGATTAATCAGCACTAACGGTTCTTCACCGCAGTCAATAACTACAAGGCGTTTTCTGATACCGACCTGCGGTGCGGCAAGCCCGACACCGTCCGCATCATACATTGTTTCAAACATATCATCAATTAATTCCTGAATTCTCGGTGTAACCTCTGTAATTTCTTTTGCTTTTTTTCTTAAAATTTCATCGCCTAAAACCCTGATATTTCTAATTGCCATTTTTATCCTCTTTCTATATTTTATATTTTCTATCAATTAAAATCAAACTGCAGTCCGATGCTGCGAAACAACGTATTTTCCCTGCAAAGCATTTCCAGCCTGTCCTTGCACGCTGTCAGCTTCTCATAAGCCGTAGCTTTTAAATACACAACCTGATTATAATAATCATTTCTTTTATAAACACCTGCCGCAACCGGACCTGTAATGCGTACCTGCTCTTTTTTCCATTCGGGAATTACTTCCTTTAAAAAGGTACATGCGGCAAGCAGCTGTTCTTCATTTTTTGAAGAAAGGGTCACCATCAGCATATTGCAGACCGGCGGATAATCCATAATCGAGCGGAAAGCAATTTCTTCCTCATAAAATTGCTCATAATTCTGCGCCGCGGCGGCGGCAATGCTGTAGTGCTGCGGTGTATATGTCTGAATCACGACTTCTCCTGCCCGCTTTCCGCGTCCCGCTCTGCCTGCCGCCTGTGTCAGCAGTTCAAAGGTCCGCTCTGCCGCCCGGTAATCTCCGGCATACAGCGACATATCTGCCGCCAGTACACCTACCAGCGTTACATTGGGAAAATCATGCCCCTTTACAATCATTTGCGTTCCTACTAATATATCGGCTTCCTGCGCCGAAAATGCAGTCAGTATCTTTTCATGGCCTTCCTTGCCTGCCGTGGTATCCATATCCATGCGCAAAACCCGCGCCTGCGGATACATTTTTTTCACAGCTTCCTCTATCTGCTGTGTACCGGCACGGAATCCTGAAATATACTTTGAGCCGCATACCGGACACCGTGTAACCCGCGGCTGTTCGTACCCGCAGTAATGGCAGACCATTTTCCCGTTTTTATGCTCGGTAAGGGAAATATCGCAGTGCGGGCATTTTAAAACATGTCCGCACATACGGCAGGACACAAATCCCGCATAGCCTCTTTTATTTAAAAAAAGTATAATCTGTTCCTTTGCCGCCAGCCTCCGCTGTATCAGCTCCTGTAAACGGCGTGAAAAAACAGAGCGGTTGCCGCACTTTAATTCTTCCCGCAAATCCACCGTATATACGACAGGCAGTGTGCCGCTTGCACGCCGGGGCAGTTCTAACAGGGTATATTCGTTTTTCTTTGCCCGGTAAAATGCCTCTACGGACGGTGTCGCCGAGCCGAATACCACACCTGCGCCGCACATTTTGGCAATGTGGACTGCCGTTTCCCGCGCATGGTAACGCGGCGCCTGTTCACTTTTATAAGCCCCTTCGTGTTCTTCATCCATGATGATAAGCCCAAGATTTGTAAAAGGTGTGAACAAAGCGGAACGCGGTCCGATCATAATGCTGATTTCTCCGCGCATGGCACGTAAAAACTGGTCATACCGCTCTCCCTTGGACATTCTCGAATGTAAAACCGACACCTGACTGCCAAACCGCCTGTAAAAACGCTGTACCGTCTGAAAGGTCAGGGCGATTTCAGGAATCAGGACGATTGCCTGTTTTCCCTGCGCCGTCACGTGCTGTATCATTTCAATATAACAGAGTGTCTTTCCGCTTCCTGTTACACCGTACAGCAGCCACGGTTTCCGCTCCCCCGCATCATACTGTGTACAAAACTGCGTGACCGCCTTCTGCTGGGCTTCATTTAAAATGAGCCGTTCCTGTCCGGGGACTGTTTCCCGCACCGGATTACGATACAGCTCCTGTGTTTCCACCGTAATGACATTTTGCTTTTCCAATGCCTGAATTGTCTGTGTCGTTATCTGATACTGCTCCTTTAAAACTGCCGTGTCCAGTCCGTTCTGATCTGTTTTACAGAGTGCTTTTAACAGCCGCACCCTTGCCACGGCATTTTTCTTTTCATACAGTGCCAGATATTCTGCCGCTTTTTCCTTTGATACGGCAAGGCGCACTGTCCTTTTTTCTTTCTGGCGCACCTTTTCCTTTACCGGAAGCACCGTTTTTAAAGCCTGATTCATTGTCGAGCCGTACTGCTTTTTTAACCACGCCGCAAGCTGTATCATACGTCCGACTGCCTGAATCCCGCTTTGGGATACGCTGTCGATGTCTTTTATTTTCTCAGCCGGAATCTTGGGGGTACTGCCGATACCGATGACATATCCTGTCAGCAGACGGTTTCCCCTGCCAAACGGAATCTGCACCATAACCCCAATCTGCACTTCATTTTCCAATTCGGGAGGAATCCTGTACTGAAAGGTTTTATCCAGTTGTTCCTGTGAAATATCCACAATAATATCTGCGTACATGGTGCCTCCTTTTTTGATTGGACGGACATTATCCGTATATTAATCCCGGCATTTTAAACATTTTTTTCCGCCAGTTCTTTTAAAACTTCGGCAATCAGCACTCTTTCATCCATCGGATGCTTCACGCCCTTGATTTCCTGATAGTCTTCGTGGCCTTTTCCGGCAAGGACAATAATATCGCCCGGTTCGCCGTGTTCAATCGCATAGCGGATTGCTTCTTTTCTATCTGTAATGCTGATATATTTTCCGTCTGTCTTTGAAATGCCGGTTTTAATATCTTCAATAATGGCTTCCGGGTCTTCAAATCTCGGATTATCCGATGTAATAATCGTAAAATCAGCCAGTTTTCCCGAAACCTCACCCATTTCAAAACGTCTTTCCTTAGAGCGGTTGCCGCCACAGCCGAATACGCACACCAGACGGTGCGGGTTATATTCTTTTAATGTTTCAAGTATACTCTTTAAAGACATAGCATTATGGGCATAATCAATCATCAGTGAAAATTCATCAGATACCTTTACCAGCTCGATCCTGCCCTTGACTTTGACTTCTGCCAGTGTCTTTTTTAACGTTTCCTGCGGCACCTGAAAATGTCTTGTAACCGCAATCGCACACAGTGAATTATAAACCGAGAACTTTCCCGGAAGATTGAGTGCCACGTCCATGTCCAGCGCACCGGTACAACGGTATGTAAGTCCCACCGTTCCTCTTTCATGCTTTAAGCAGATGTCGCAGGCTCTAAGCTGTGCTTTTTCCGATAAGCCGTAAGTTTCGATTTCACATGTCGCATTTTTAATGACTTCTGCCGTATGCTTGTCGTCTGCATTGACAATGCCTGTTTTACACTGGCTGAAAAGCTTTGCCTTACATGCCAGATATTCTTCAAAAGAAGCGTGTTCATTCGGTCCGATATGATCCGGTTCAAGATTGGTAAATACACCGATGTCAAATAAAATACCGGCGGTTCTGTCAAGCTTTAAGCCCTGTGAGGAAACCTCCATGACAACTGCCTTACAGCCTGCCTTTACCATTTTAGCAAACGATTCATGAATCTGATAAGACTCCGGTGTTGTATTGCAGGATGCCCAGCTTTCATCACCGATAATCGTTTCGATTGTACCGATTAAACCGGTTTTAATACCGCAGGCTTCCAGCACGTTGCGGATCATATAGGTTGTCGTTGTCTTTCCCTTTGTCCCCGTAATGCCGATTGTAAACAGCTTTTCTGCCGGATTGTCAAAATATGCGGCTGACATGAATGCCAGTGCATATCTTGTATTTTCAACCGAAACCACCGTTACCGTATCTGGAATCTGCGCCAGATATTCTTCCTTACAGCCCTGCTGTACCACAATCACGGAAGCTTTCTGTTCTACTGCCGCCTGAATATATGTGTGTCCGTCACTGACCGCACCCACGATGCAGACAAATGCCGTATTTTCCCTGACTTTTCTAGAATCTGAAGTCAGACTTTCCACCTGCGTTTCCACACTCCCCGAAACCAGTGTATAAGAAAGCTTCTCCATCAACTTTGATAAATTCATACTAATCCTCATTTCTGAGCAACTTGTTGCGAAGAGGCGATGAGAAATTCGCGTAGGCGATTTCTCATCTGCCATCATAGCTATTTGTTTTTGCTCAGAAACAAATAGCTGTGTGAACAAGCTTTCATTTATGGCTTGTTCACACTACTCCAATTCCGCAGGCATTTTAATGCCGGAGGAATCGCAAGCCAAATGTTAGATTTGGCTCTGCGATAATACACTTTGTGACGCCTGCGGCACAAAGTGCTATGCGAAAATCTTTGATTTAAGGATTTTCGCATTTCCCTCTAAAATAATCCCACAATTTTATTATTTTCTTCATCAAAATCAATACCGTACGCCGCCGGTTTCTTTGGAAGTCCCGGCATGGTGAGTACCTTGCCTGTCAGGACAACCACAAAGCCTGCGCCTGCATTGATATAAACTTCACGGACATTAATCGTGAAATTTTCCGGACGTCCGAGCAGTTTCGGATTATCTGAAAGTGAATACTGTGTCTTTGCCATGCAGACCGGAAGATTTCCAAAGCCCATTTCTTCAATGTGCTTTAATTCTTTCTTCGCGGCATCGGAATACGTTACGCCGTCTGCACCGTAGATTTCTTTTGCCACGGTTTCAATCTTTTCTTCCAGAGAAGCTTCATCTTTATAAAGCGGTTTAAATTCAGACGGTTTTTCCACAGCCTTTAATACCTTTTCAGCCAGTTCTACGCCGCCTTCGCCGCCTTTTTCCCACACCTTTGCCAGTGCAAATTCACAGCCCTGTTCTTCACAGTGTTTTTTAATAAACTCATATTCTTCCTGTGTATCGGTAATAAATGCATTTAAGGTTACAACAACCGGCACACCATACTTCTTAATATTTTCAATGTGCTTATCAAGGTTTGCAATACCCTTCTTTAAGGCTTCCATATTTTCCTGTCCGAGTTCATCCTTTGGCACACCGCCGTTATACTTTAATGCACGCACGGTCGCTACAATGACAGCCGCAGCCGGTTTTAGGCCGGATAATCTGCACTTTATGTCAAAGAATTTTTCAGCGCCTAAATCTGCACCGAATCCGGCTTCCGTAACTGCATAATCCGCAATCTTTAATGCCAGCTTTGTTGCACGTACAGAATTACAGCCGTGTGCAATATTGGCAAACGGACCGCCGTGTACAAGTACCGGTGTATTTTCCAACGTCTGTACCATATTCGGCTTTAATGCGTCCTTTAATAAAACTGCCATTGAGCCGGTTGCCTGGATATCATCTGCCGTAACCGGGTCTCCGTCTACGTTGTACGCCACAATCATTTTTCCGAGACGTGCCTTTAAATCCTTCATATCGTTTGCAAGACATAAAACACCCATGATTTCAGAAGCCACCGTAATAATAAAATGGTCTTCTCTCATAATGCCGTCTGCCTTGCCGCCCATACCGATAATAATATTTCTCAACTCTCTGTCATTCATATCCACACAGCGTTTCCAAACAACACGCTTTGTATCAATGCGGAGTGCATTGCCCTGATGAATATGATTGTCTAACATTGCCGCAAGCAGATTGTTTGCAGATGTAATTGCGTGGAAATCTCCCGTAAAATGCAGATTTAAATCTTCCATCGGCACAACCTGGGCATATCCGCCGCCTGCCGCACCGCCTTTGATACCAAAGCACGGTCCTAAGGATGGCTCTCTTAACGCTGCCACTGCATTTTTACCCATATGACAGAGGGCTTCTGTCAGTCCGATACTGATTGTTGTCTTTCCTTCGCCTGCCGGTGTCGGGTTGATTGCCGTAACAAGAATCAACTTGCCGTCTTCATTTTTTTCAAGTGCTTTTGCTGCTTCATCGGAAATCTTTGCTTTATACTTTCCGTAAAGCTCCAGGTCGTCTTCATTGGTAATGCCTGCCTTTGCAGCTACCTTTCTGATGTCAAGCATTTTTGCTTCCTGTGCGATTTCAATATCTGTTTTTACTGCCATTTTTTCCTCCTGCCTGCTATAAATTTATAGCATTTATGTATTTTGTTTTAAATATGTTTCAAATTCTTCCGGTGTCATCAGGACTTTTCTCGGTTTTGTACCAACCTCCGGTCCTACAACACCTGCATCTGCAAGCTGATCCATAATTCGTGCCGCGCGGTTAAAGCCAATTTTATAATAACGCTGTAACATGCCAATCGAGCCTTTTTCTTTTTCGATGATAAACCGTCCCGCTTCTGCAAAATAAGAATCCTTCTCACTTGCTGTATTATGTGCATTCTGTGACTGGGTCGATGTAATGCTTTCACTCACCGCCTCATCATAGACAACTTCCTGTGAATTTTCCTTTAAAAAGTCTACAACTCTTGATACTTCATCATCCGATACAAACGCGCCCTGTACACGCACCGGCTTTGGATAACCGGACGGAAAAAAGAGCATATCGCCCTTTCCTAAAAGCTTTTCCGCACCGTTCATATCAATAATGGTTCGTGAATCGACACCCGATGATACCGCAAATGCGATTCGTGACGGCACATTTGCCTTAATCAGTCCCGTAATGACGTTGACGGATGGTCTTTGCGTTGCAATTACTAAATGGATTCCCGCCGCTCTGGCAAGCTGTGCCAGACGGCAGATTGCATCTTCTACCTCGCCCGGCGCTACCATCATCAAATCCGCAAGCTCGTCGATAATAATGACAAGCTGTGGCATTTTCTGTGGCGGTTCTTCACCTTCCGGTACTTCCATTTTCGCAATCTCGTCATTGTATCCCTTTAAGTTACGCACACCCATCTGCGCAAACTTTTTATAGCGGTCCGTCATTTCATTGACTGCCCAGTTTAATGCACCCGAAGCTTTCTTCGGGTCAATGACTACCGGTATCATCAGATGCGGGATGCCGTCATATACCCTTAACTCAACCATCTTCGGGTCAATCATAATCATCTTGACTTCTTCCGGGTCTGCTTTGTATATAATACTCATGATAATCGTATTAATGCACACCGATTTACCGGAGCCTGTCGCACCCGCAATCAGCAAATGCGGCATTTTCGCAATATCCGCTACAATCGTCTTTCCCGCAATATCCTTTCCGACTGCAAATGTAATCGGCGAAGCACTCTTTTCAAAGGCTTCCGATTCTAACAGTTCCCGGATAGAAACACTGCCGGCGACTTTGTTCGGAACTTCAATACCAATCGCAGCTTTTCCCGGTATCGGTGCTTCAATACGGATATCCGCCGCCGCAAGATTTAACTTAATATCATCGGAAAGCGATACAATCTTACTGACCTTCACACCCTGTTCCGGCTGTAATTCGTAACGTGTAACCGCCGGACCGCAGCTGATGTCTGTAATCGTTACCTTGACCCCAAAATTCTGTAAGGTCTGCTGCAGGCGCAGCGCCGTTGCCTTGTTTTCCCTATCCTGTGAGCCGCCCTGCTTTGATGAAGCCTGATTTAATAAGGACAGTGGTGGAAACTGATACCGTTGTACTTTCGTGTGCGGCTGTCCTGATACCCCGGCTGTTTCTTCTGCATGTCCCATAACCTCTGGCTCCGGATATTCTGCATTTTCCGCTTCATAGCCGTCCTGCTCCATATCCTGCTCAACCGTTTCCTCCGGCAGTGCCTGTTCATATGCCTCATAGGCAGACGGTTCACTGCCATTCTCTGCATATGTGTCAGGATACATTTCCGGCTCCTGATATTGTCCTGTCATCTGCTCCAGACGCTCAGACAGACCATGAATTGTTTCATCAGGCATGCTTTCCGTTTCCACCGGATTAATCATTTCTTCTTCCGGTTCTTCGGTTAAAATGCTCTCCAGCTCATAATCATATGCCTGTTCCTGCTGCTGGACCGGACTGTAAATATCTCCACTGTATTCATCTTCCCGCTGTGTATCCACAACAATTTCATGAATATCAATCGGATTATCCGGTTCTGCCGCCGTTTCTTTCGGCAGTGTTGTTGCACTTGTAATGCCACGCGCCTTTTTATTCATGCGCGCCTGTGCTTTTTCTTCTTTTTCCTGTATCTTTTTTAACTTTTCTTCCCGCCGTCTGGCAAGATATTCTTCCTCCGACAGTTCCTCATCCGGCTTTCTTCTCTGTCTGTCTGCCGAATGTTCCCGGTACAAATCGTAATCCTGCTTTGCGGCATGCACCATTCTGCTTCCGCTTTTCTGCATTTTCATCACACCGCTGATAAATGATTTTTCCGTAATCACAATCAGGCAGATGATAATAAGTAACAGCAGTACCACCATACTGCCAAACATACCGAGCGGCTTTAACAGCTTGCATAACATGCCACCAAAGAAACCACCGCCGGTATTATGCACCGCACTGTAGTGAAATATTTCCATTAATGTGCTTTCCGCAATATCCGGCCGGTTGCCAATCCGCAATGCCATTGCCGAAAGCAGCACCATCAGTATGTAAACAGCTGCTGTTTTTACTCTTGCAACTGCAATATATTCTCTGTTTGAAATCAAAAAAATCAGCGAAGCCGCCACGACAATCGGGAAAATGTATTCCATTACACCAAACAGTCCAAACATAAACCATTTGATCTGCACGCCTACGCTGCCTGCCAGATTAAAATTACTCAAAAGCAGGATAACAGCCACCGCAAACGATAGCAACACCAGCACTTCATCCCGAAGCTGGTTTGCCGCCTGCTGTTTTGCTTTGGTTGTCCGCTTTCTCTTTCCGGCAGGGGAAGTATTTTTCTTTACAGCCGTTGTCTTTGCCTTGTTTTTTGAAGACTTAGCTGTACTACTGCGTCCACCTGATGCCATTTAAAACTCCTCCATTTCGCATATTAGAATATTATATCATCTATCCCTCTTTTAGACAAGAAACCCCCGGCAGAAATGTTGTAAAATTCCTGCCGGGGCTATTCTTATTGTATATTTCTAATTGTCATCTTCTGCTGCTTCCGCATATCCCTGACGTTTTCTTGCCATTTCGTCATTTTCAAGATATTCGTCATACGTTGTTATCTTATCAATCAGCTGACCGCTCGGAACAATTTCCATAATACGGTTTGCCGTTGTCTGGATAAACTGATGGTCATGTGAAGTAAACAGTGCTACGCCTGAGAACTTAATCAGTCCGTTATTTAATGCCGTAATAGATTCCATATCCAAGTGGTTTGTCGGGTCATCAAAAATAAGTACATTTGCACCTGTAATCATCATCTTAGAAATCAGACAACGCACCTTTTCACCACCGGAAAGTACCTTTACCTTCTTAACACCGTCATCGCCTGCGAATAACATTCTGCCTAAGAATCCTCTGACATAAGTCGGATCCGGATCCGGTGAATACTGTGTCAGCCACTCAACAATCGTATCTTCACGGTTAAATTCTGCCGCACTGTCCTTCGGGAAATAAGCGGTGTTCGTTGTAATTCCCCACTTAAATGAACCCTCGTCCGGCTCAAGTTCACCGGTTAAAATTCTAAACAGTGTCGTTGTTGCCAGTTCGTTTGAACCGACAAACGCAATCTTATCATCGTGGTTTACGATAAATGAAATGTTATCCAATACCTTTACACCATCAATCGTCTTTGAAAGATTTTCAACCTGAAGCACTTCATTTCCGATTTCCCTGGATGGTCTGAAATCAATATACGGATACTTTCTGCTGGACGGTCTGATTTCATCCAGTTCAATTTTTTCCAATGCTCTCTTTCTTGAGGTTGCCTGCTTCGACTTAGAAGCATTTGCAGAGAAGCGCTGGATAAAGTCCTGTAATTCTTTGATTTTTTCTTCCTTTTTCTTGTTGGCTTCCTTCATCTGCTTGATTAAGAGCTGGCTGGATTCATACCAGAAGTCGTAGTTTCCGGCATACAACTGAATCTTCGCATAGTCAATATCCGCAATGTGTGTACATACTTTATTTAAGAAATAACGGTCATGGGATACGACAATGACTGTATTTTCAAAGTTAATTAAGAATTCTTCCAGCCATGCAATCGCATCCAGATCCAAATGGTTTGTCGGTTCATCAAGCAGCAGGATATCCGGGTTGCCAAATAATGCCTTTGCAAGCAGGACTTTCACCTTTTCACTACCGTTTAATTCTGCCATCTGCTTATAGTGTAAATCTGTTGTAATACCCAGTCCGTTTAACAGCTGTGCCGCATCAGATTCTGCTTCCCAGCCATTCATATCGGCAAATTCCGCTTCGAGTTCACTTGCCTTATTCCCGTCTTCTTCCGTAAAATCTTCCTTGGCATAAATTGCTTCTTTTTCTTTCATGATTTCATAGAGTCTTTCATTACCCATGATAACCGTATCCAGAGCAGTATACTCATCATACTTGAAGTGGTCCTGCTCTAAGAATGAAAGTCTTTGTCCCGGTGTGATGCTTACATCACCCTTGCTTGGCTCAATCTGACCTGTCAGAATCTTTAAAAATGTAGACTTTCCGGCACCGTTTGCACCGATTAAGCCATAGCAGTTTCCTTCCGTAAACTTGATATTTACATCTTCAAACAGCGCCTTCTTACCAATACGAAGTGTTACGTTATTTGCACTAATCATGTAATAAATCCTCCAAAAAATCTTTTATTTTGACTCTAAATATTCATCCATATCAAAGACTTCACCGTCTTTAATCTTATTCATCAGTTCAACCGCAGTCTTAACCGTTGACATATCCGGTTCCATAACCCACATTGAGCTGTAACCGAAGAAGTATGATGAAGAAAATGCACTGGTTCCTTCTACTGCATAAGACTGTACATTCCAGCCATTTGCGCCTTCCATTGTCAGTTTTACCATACTTGCGATATCATCATCGTCTAAGCTCGTCTGGAACAGGTTGCGGACTGTTTCAAGAACATTGCTATAATTATATAAAATAGAAGGTGATGTTACTTTATCAATCAGCGCTTCAATAACAAGCATCTGATCCTGTCCACGCTGGTTATCACCGGCTGCCACAGACTGTCTTTCACGGCAGAATGCCAGTGCTGCCTTACCGTTTAACTTATTCGGACCTTCTACAAAATGGAATTTCTCATCACTGGTATCCGGGCTTGTATAAAATTCAATTTCTGAATTTACCGTAATACCGCCCACTGCGTCTACAATTTCTTCCACACTTGTAAAATTCAGACGGACATAAAAATCAATATCCCAGTTATCATATAAGGTGCTCAATGTCTTCATGGATGCTTCCACGCCAAAGTTTCCGGCATGTGTCAGCTTATCCTTGCCGATTCCCGACTTTAAGGAATTGACATTGACATAGTAATCTCTCGGTGTATTAATCAGTAAAATCTGCTTTGTCTTCGGATTGACAACAATCAGAATATTCACATCGCTTCGTCCGGACTGATTTAATTCACCACATTCATCATTTCCTGAAAGATAAATGGTAAATGTATCTGTCAGTGTATTCTTTGTAATCACCGGCTTATCCAGTGTTGTTCTGTAATACTCATTTGCAATAACTTTTGTCTTTTCCTCGAAATCAGGGAATTCTTCTTCCAGTGTCTTTACATAAGACTCATTTAAAATCATTGCCCCAATCTGCTTATTGTACAGTGCCTCGACCATCTTTGGCAGATCATTATAGGTCTTTGATGTAATCGTCTTATTCAAAGAAGTGTTAATACTCTGTACATATTTATCTGTATTTTCTCTGTCTAAGATTTCATGGTATCCAAAAATGTAATCCTTTGCATCTGCAATCGTCTTTGCTTCATCATCTTTTAATACATAAACGGAAATAACTTCTGTCTGCTCGTTGTTGCTGACATAATTCATTGCCTCTTTTGCCTGATAAATGTATAAATCACCGATTGCCAGTATTACTGCCAGCAACAGTGCTATGACTCTTGCGGCCCATTTTACCCAGCCGTATTTTAAAAACTGTAAATATAATGCCAACGCTGATAAAAGAATCAGCACTACAATAATAATCACTTCAATCTTTACAGGAAAAATGTTAATCCAGAACACCATTCCCACAAACGATACCGCTAATATAATCTGTATTACCGATACAATAATGCCTGCCCACTTTAACCATGCGGCTTCCTGTTTTACTTCTGTATCTGCCATCGTTTTACTCCTTCGATTTTTATTGATTTTTGTTTTTCAAAAGACAAAAAAACATAGAGTATATTATACATGATACTATTTTAAAAATCAATAATAATTCTGATTTTTCCAGCCGTACTTTCTAAGGTCCACTCTGCCGTTTATCACTTCAATGCCGTCTGCTTCCAGCCGCTTTGCCTGTTCATCTGCGCCGCCGAATGCAAATGCCCCGGAAAGTTCTCCCTTTGCATTGACCACACGGTAACACGGAATTTTTTCCGGATCGGGATTTTTATGCAGTGCATTTCCGACCGCACGTGCCATTTTCTTATCTCCCGCCAGTTCCGCAATCTGTCCGTAGGTTGCAACCGTCCCTTTCGGTATCTTTTGGACGGCTTCATAAATGCGCTTTGTCGGGCTGGCAGTCACCAGATCATAGCTTTCGGCAATCATGCGCCGTACGTCCTTATCCGGTATGCTTCCGTCTAAAATCACGGTATTCCAGTGTTCCTTATTCTGATGCCACCCCGGAATCACCGCCGTATATGTCTGCCGCCAGAAATCCCGCCATTCCGGGTCTGCCTTGACATTTAAATTGATAAAGCCGTTCCGCTCATATGTCCACAAAAATGCTTTTTTACTGCCCTTTACCCGGACCAGCTGCCAATTCGTATCATGAAACGGTGCTTCCTGATACGTATCCGGAAACGACAGCCCATATTCCAATACTTCTTTCCGTGTCTTCATAATCTTCCCTCTATTCGGTTTTATTCGCTTTTAACCGGTTTAAACCCATGCCCTTACTTTTACCAGCAGGTTCAAAAAACTTTACGATACAGTGGTGCGCTTCCTGCTGTTGTCCGTATCCCGCCGCCATTTAAAAATCCCTTCAAAAAAACTGCCAAAAGCTGCTCCTTTGAAGGGATTATAGTCATGTATTATCTGTTTTCAAGACTGCTGATTAGCCACGAATCTTCTTAACAAGAGAAACAGCTTCTGCTGTCATATCCTTAATCTTGTCAAATTCGCCAGCCTTAATCATATCGCCCTTAACCATCCAGCTTCCGCCGCAGCAGAAGATCTTGTCACATTCAAGATATTCTGAGATGTTCTTTGCGTTGATTCCGCCTGTAGGCATGATTCTTACATTTGTGTAAGCTGCACACATAGCCTTGATCATCTTTAAGCCGCCAGCTGCTTCTGCAGGGAAGAACTTCACTCTTGTAAGACCACGCTTAACTGCCTGAGCCAGTTCTGAAGGTGTAACGATACCCGGAACAACTTCGATGTTCTTAGAAATACAGTAATCAACGATTTCAGGGTCGAATCCTGGGCTTACGATTAAAGAAGCACCTGCTGCAACTGCACGGTCAACCTGTTCTGTTGTAAGAACTGTACCGGCTGCAAGTACCATATCAGGATAAGCTTCATGCATAACACGGATAGATTCCTCTGCTGCTGCTGTACGGAATGTTACTTCTGCACATGGAAGTCCTCCTTCATATAATGCCTTTGCAAGTGGAAGTGCATCCTTTACATCATTTAATACGACTACAGGAATTACTCCAAGTTCTTCAAATTTGTCTGCCATTGTACTCATAATAATACAAGCTCCTTTCTTATGTGGGCTGATTTTTGTGGACAGCCTCTTTCCTCTTATCACTATTATATACATTTTTTAGAAAATTGGAAGTCTAAATTTTCATTTTTTGCGATTGTGCTTTAATTAATACGTTTTCATGTATATTTTCACGCCCCAATCAGCACCTTTTTCCCTTCAAATGCAAATCCGTATTTATAAATCTGCTGTTTGGAAATTCCCTGTAAAAGCAGTTCTTCTTCGTACCGCTTTTCTTCTATCTGGCGCAGTGCCGCCGCTACGGTGTCTTTCAGCGAACTTTCTTCCTCTTTGTCAAACACCTTGAATTCCAGAATAACCGCTCTTTCGTGCTTATCATGCGGCACCAGCATGACGTCATACCGTCCGTAACCGCTCTCCCTGTTGGAACGCACCTCATACCGCTCCCGCAGTTCAACCAGCAGTCCCAGTACAAAGCCGTGGTAAAAACGCTCCGGCTGGGTTCTTCCTGACGGGTGGCTTCCGGTATCAAAACTGCTAAACGTTGCCAGTGCCACTTCATTCATGTAGGCATTCATTTCCTTGACATCGCCCTTTAACAGTGCCTTGACAAACCCGTTGTATACATACTTTGAACCCTCAAACCACCCCTGAAACATGTTGAAAAACATGCTCATTGTTTCAAGGTTTGTGATTTTTAGATGATACCACGGCACCAGCAGTATCCCGCGGTACTCCACCTGTTCCACTTTCAGATAGCCGCCTGCCACCAATAGACTGAAAATCGCATCTTCATTTTTATCCAACTGGTCAAACACAATCTGCTCATCAAAGCTGACAACGATTTCTTCTCCCTTTAGAAGCTGTTCCATATGCTCTTTAATGCCCGGTGATGCCGTCTGTATCAGGCGATTGACCAATCCGTTTGAACTCGTGGACGCCCAGTACGGAAAGAATTTCTTCTTATCTAAAAAGTTGGTAATCGACCACGGATTGTAAATATCCTTTTTACTGCCAAACGTAAAGCCGTCATACCACTGCTTCACCGTTTTCTTTTTCTCCGAAAGACCGAATTCATCAAGTGCCGTAAACACCTCCGGTTCGGTAAAACCAAAGCAGTCTGCATATTCATCAGACGTCGTTGTCACCACATTTAAGTTATTCAAATCCGAAAAGACCGATTCCTTGGATACCCTTGTAATCCCTGTCATCATCGCACGTTCCAGATACGGATTTGTCTTAAACGTGGAATTAAACAAACTTCTGATAAACGCCGTAAATTCTTCCCAGTACCCGTGGATATATGCTTCCTGCATCGGCGTATCGTATTCGTCTAACAGGATAATGACTTTTTTATTGTAGTAGCGGCAGAGGCAGTCGGACAGCACCTTTAAGGAGCGGAACACCACTTCATTTGCAATTTCTTTATCCGAATCGGAATTATTCGTATATTCGTCAAATGCTTTGAATAAATTTTTTTCTCCATCAGTAACCGCATCGCTTTCCAGCAGATACCGGTGTGCCTGATATGCTTCGTTAATCACCGCAATAATGCTATTTTTACTGTCTTCATAGGAATCCGCCTTAATATCCGCAAACGTCAGATATATCACCGGATAACTGCCCTGCAGGCTGCGGTACTTTTCCTCCTGCCATACAGACAGTCCTTCAAACAGCTCTGTCCTGCCTGCATAGCGGTTGGAGAAAAAGCATTTTAACATATCCATATTTAAGGTCTTGCCAAAACGCCTTGGGCGGGTAATCAGCGTGATTACATCTTCCTTTTCCCACCATTCCTTTATCAGCTTTGTCTTATCGATATAAAAACTGTCCTGCATACGAATCGTGTCAAATCCCTGATTTCCAATACTTACAACCTTTGCCATACGCTACCTGCTTTCCCTTGCCACACAATATTTCTATGGCTATTATAACAATGATTGTAGGAAAGTGCAACTATATGCGCAGATTGATGCGTTCTATATTAAAAAATCCCTAAACTTTTCCTTTGATGACATGTTCTATTTCTAAAATCATTTAAAACACTAAAAAAGCGCTGCACTCCCCACTGTAAATTCCAGCCGGAGTGCAGCACTTTTTTATTATTTATTTGACTCTTTTTACGCCTTCAGCGCATTCTTTGCTTCATCCGTGATTTCTCTCTGATAAGCAATTTCGTTTTCAATGTTTCTTGCGACTTCGTTGGCAGCATATGCGGCATCTACAACCTGCTTTAACAGATTGCCGACACTGTCTGCCTTGCCCTTCTGTGCGGAAGCATTGTCATATACTTCATGCATGGAAGAAACGGTTTCTTTTACAGAGTGCTGTACCTGATTAATCGTATCTGTAATTTCTTTAGAAGACTTTGCAGACTGGGATGCAAGATTACGCACTTCGCTTGCAACTACCGCAAATCCTCTGCCGTGTTCCCCCGCTCTTGCAGCTTCAATAGAAGCATTGAGAGATAAGATATTCGTTCTGTTGGCAATGGAAGCAATGACCGATGCAAACTGCTCAATATCCGCAGACAGCTTCTCAAGCTTCTGAATCTTTTCGGATGATTCTTCCACAACTGCATTCAGCGTATCAATCATCTTTAAGATTTCTTCCACACTGCCGATACTTTCACGCACCAGATTCAAAGAGGTATCCGATGAATTAATCACATCAAACGCATCTTTTTCCAGCTTCTCCTGTGAATCATCCAGACCGTTTAAAATATTTGTCAAATTATTTACCAATGCTGTATTTTCCATATTTCCCACTTCTCCTTTTTATCCGGCACGGCAGTACGGTTTCTGCCACTGCTGCTGCCGGTTTGTTTTTTCCTGCTCCGTGTTACTATTTTATATCAGTTTCATCGCTTCACTTACATTACGAACACCAATAATATTTATTTTATCAGTTTTTCTGATACTTTTCAAGCATACTTGTGGAAGTATACACGTTTCAAAGCCCAGTTTGACTGCCTCGTTTACACGCAGCTGCGGCTGGCTGACCGCACGCACCTCTCCTGCCAGTCCGACTTCCCCGAAAATAATGGTTTTATCATCTACGCTTCTGTTCTTAAAGCTGCTCACCAGTGCCATTACAATGCCTAAATCCAGTGCCGGTTCATTGACCTTAATACCTCCCGCAACATTGACATAGGCATCGCTTCCCGATAAATGCACGCCGGCGCGCTTTTCCAGCACCGCCATTAAAAGGTTGACACGGTTATAATCCGTTCCCGCCGCCGTTCTTCGTGGCAGTCCGAAATTAGAATCACAGACCAGTGCCTGTACCTCCACCAGCATCGGACGCGTACCTTCCATCAGACATACTACCACCGAACCGGACGCATTTTCCGGCTTTCCGCTCAGCATATATTCCGAAGGATTCTCCACTTCCACAAGTCCCTGCCCCTGCATTTCAAACACGCCGATTTCATTGGTCGAGCCAAAGCGGTTTTTCACACCGCGCAGCAGGCGGTAAGAGGCATTTTTATCGCCTTCAAAATACAGCACGGTATCCACCATGTGTTCAAGCATGCGCGGACCTGCAACAACACCTTCCTTTGTCACATGACCGACAATAAAAATGGAAATGCCAAGTCCCTTTGCAAGCTGCATAAGAACTGCCGTGGATTCCCTCACCTGACTGACACTGCCCGGCGCAGAACTGACGTCCTCACGGTACATTGTCTGAATGGAGTCAATAATTACCACATCCGGCATCGTCTTTTTCATCGTTTCTTCTATGATGTCCAAATTGGTTTCACATAAAAGCAGCAGCTTATCCGTAAACGTGCCGATACGCTCCGCACGCATTTTTATCTGTTTTAAAGATTCCTCGCCTGAAATGTACAATACATTTTTATCCATGTGGGACAGATTTTTACACATCTGTAACAGCAGTGTCGACTTTCCAATACCGGGGTCACCGCCTACAAGCACCAGTGAACCGGCTACAATGCCGCCGCCCAGTACTCTATCCAGCTCTTTAATACCGGTTGACATCCGGTCTGTTTCCTTGGTATTAATATCCGCAAGCTTTGACGGCTCATTTTTCCCGTCTGATACAATATGCACCGACGCACCTTTGCCTTTTGCCGTCTTTGTCTTTGCTACCGGTTCTTCCGATGCCGTATTCCACTCACGGCATGCCGGACACTGTCCGAACCACTTTGCTGATTCATACCCGCATTCTTTACAAAAAAATGCGGTATCCCTTGCCTTTGCCATTTTCCCTTCTCACCTTCTTTAAAAAAGCTGCCATACCAAGCCTTTCATTACCCGCTTGGTACAGCAGCCTAAAATTCGTATGCGCTACAGTTTTATTCAAATTATGCTTTTACAACATTGACTGAAACTTCTTTTCCAGCTTCAAACTCTACAGATAACACAAGCTTTCCGCCCATGTTCGTAGCCATCTTTCCAGCAGATTCCCCATCAATGGTAATCTCATATTCTGAACCTTCTTCCAGTTCCAGTGTAATCTGGGCATCTTCTGTACCCTCTACTTTAAAGCTTACACTGTCATCGGTTGCTTTAAAATGATTCACTGCTGTTCCCGGCACTGATTCATATACAAAAGAGCCGTTCTTCTCCAGCTTTGTAATCTCATTATAAGTCTTTACCTTATAAGAATCTCCACAATGTTCAAAATCAGATACCTTTGACTTTGTATCTAACTGATAATTACCAAAACTTAAACTTCCGTCCTGTTCTGAACGAATCAGTTCTTTTACTACTGGCATGTTCTGTCCTCCTATCATATGTTCCGTAAATCTTTTTGGTGTTTACATTATACAATAATCCGACAAATTATGCTAGTAGTTTTGGCAATTTTTCTACTTATTCAGTCCACGTTTTAATCCAAAATGCAGCTTTCCGTCTTTTACCGTTACTTTTACACGGCTGCCCTGTCCTGCTTTTCCCTGTAAAATCTGTTCTGCGAGCGGGTCTTCAATCTCATTCTGGATAGCCCGGCGCAGCGGTCTTGCCCCATACTTGGAGTCATATCCTTTTTCCACGAGATAATTCTTTGCTTGCTCATCTAGCTCAATGGACAGCTTCATCTGTTCGAGTGTCCTCTTGTTGACGGTCTGCATCATAATATCTACAATCTGACCAATCTGCTCTTTTCCCAATGTATGGAAGACGATAATTTCATCAATACGATTGATAAACTCCGGTTTAAAAATGCGTTTTACCTCGTCCATAACTTTACCCTTCATGTCTTCATGGCTGTGTGCTTCATCATTGACGGAAAGGAAACCGAGTGTCTTTGGTGTAACGATATTTTCCGCACCGGCATTGGATGTCATAATAATAACTGTATTTTTAAAATCAACAACGCGGCCTGTAGAATCTGTAATATGTCCGTCATCTAATACCTGTAACAGCACATTAAATACATCCGGATGTGCCTTTTCCACCTCGTCAAATAAAACAACGGAATACGGATTTCTGCGTACCTTTTCACTTAACTGTCCGCCTTCGTCATAGCCGACATATCCCGGAGGTGAACCGATAAGCTTTGATACGGTATGCTTTTCCATAAATTCGGACATATCAACACGGATTAACGCATTTTCACTGCCAAACATTGCATCGGCAAGCGCCTTTGAAAGTTCTGTTTTTCCGACACCGGTCGGTCCTAAGAATAAGAACGAACCAATCGGACGGTTCGGGTCTTTTAAACCGACTCTGCCCCTGCGGATTGCCTTTGCAACAGAAGCCACTGCTTCTTCCTGTCCGACAACGCGGTGGTGCAGTGTTTCTTCAAGCTGCATTAAACGTTCTGACTCTGCCTGTGCGATCTTTGTGACCGGAATCTTTGTCCACATTGCAACAACATCGGCAATTTCTTCTTCTCCGACAACAATCTCAGAACCCGTACGCTGTGTTTCCCATTTTTCTTTTAACTTTTCAATTCTTTCTTTTTTACGAAGCTGCTTTTTCTTAATCTCTCCGGCTTCTTCATAAGCTTCACGCTTAATCGCTTCTTCTTTTTCCGCTTCTAATGCCTTGATTTCTTCTTCTGCTTTTTTAATGCCGTCCGGCATGACATAAACCTTCAAACGCGCCTTAGACGATGCTTCATCAATTAAATCAATCGCCTTATCCGGCAGGAAACGGTCATTGATATACCTTTTGGAAAGTTTGACTGCCGCTTCAACAGCTTCATCTGTAATTGTTACATGATGATGTTCTTCGTACTTCGGGCGCAGACCGCGTAAAATCAAAACAGCTTCTTCCTCTGTCGGCTCTTCAACCTTTACCGGCTGGAATCTTCGTTCCAGTGCGGCATCTTTTTCAATATATTTACGGTATTCTTCCAGTGTTGTCGCACCGATTAACTGGATTTCACCTCTTGCAAGAGACGGCTTTAAAATGTTGGAAGCATCAATCGCACCTTCCGCACCGCCCGCACCGATAATCGTATGCAGTTCATCTAAGAACAGCAGGACATTTCCGTCTGCCTTGACCTCATTGATCACGCGCTTAATACGTTCTTCAAACTCGCCGCGGTATTTTGAACCGGCAACCATTCCCGATAAATCCAGTGTAAGAAGTCTTTTCCCCTTAATTGTTTCCGGTACATCGCCTTCGACAATCCGTGCCGCAAGTCCTTCCGCAATCGCCGTTTTACCGACACCCGGCTCACCAATCAGACACGGATTATTTTTGGTACGTCTGCTTAAAATCTGAATCACACGCTGGATTTCTTCACTTCTGCCGATAACCGGGTCTAATTTGCCGTTTCTTGCAAGTTCTGTCAAATCCCTGCTATACTGGTCTAAGGTCTGTGTGGGTTTCTTTCCGCGCGGTCTGCCATTCTGGAAATCTTCACGGTAGTAATTGGCATCCTCGCCCATTGCCGCAAGCGTATCCACATACAGCTTCTTTATCGCAATGCCGAGTGTATTTAACAGTCTTGCCGCAACACTCTCTGTTTCTTTAATAATCGCAATTAACAAATGCTCCGTTCCGATACTGTCCGCATGAAAACGTGCTGCCTCCTTTGCTGAATTTTCCAAAATGCGGCGTACACGCGGCGTATAGCCTGACGGTTCTTTCACGCCAACCTGATTATCCGGTGCAATCAGCTGATAGACGAGGTTGATAATTTTTTCCGCTGTGACATCGTTATTTAACAGCACGGTTGATGCCAGGCTGTCTTCTGCCTGAATCAGTCCGATTAACAAATGTTCCGAACCGATATAGCCATGCCCCAGCATTGCTGCTGTTTCTGCCGCATGGTCAAGCGCTTCCTGCGCCTTTTTTGTAAATCTGCTCTGCATATTTTTTCTCCTCACTTTATTCAATTGAAGGTAAATTTTCCCTGATAAACTGCGCCCGCATCACATCGGTTTCTTCCTCTGTAAGTTCCTGTGATGCAAGCATTTCAAGATTGCCCGGCTGAATCCCTATCATCAGCTGGTAAATCGCATAATCTCTCTCATCCGGCGTTTTTACAAGCCCCTCCGCCAGACCGAGCCGTAACTGTGAAAGCAGTACCAGCCCGTCTTTTAATGATACCTTCCTTGCATATTTTAAAATGCCGTAAGAACGGTAAATGCCGTCCAGCACGGAAATCTTTTGTTTTTCTTTTAAACGGTTTCTTAAAATCCGCTCCTGTGTGACAATCTGCTGCACAATGTTGGTAATATTCTCAATCAGTTCTTTTTCCGTAACACCCAGCGTAATCTGATTGGATATCTGATAAATATCCCCCGCAGACTTATTGCCGTCCGAATAAACGCTATGCATGACCAGTCCGAATCTGCCAATTTCCGCCGCAATACCCTGTATTTTATTATTCCATGCAAGCGCCGGAAGGTGACACATATAAGACACTCTCATGCCTGTTCCGACATTGGACGGACAGGTTGTCAGATATCCGTACTGCGTATCATACGCATACGGAAGCACCGCACCGATACAGTCATCTATATGGTCTGCCGCCTCATAGGCGCGCTCCATATCCATTCCTGCACGGTATGCCTGTATGCGGATATGGTCTTCCTCATTTAACATAATGGACAAATCTTCATTCGATGATACAAATCCGCCTGCGACGCTCTGACTTAATAAAAACGGACTGATGACATGACGTTCTTTCATTGCTTCGCGCTGGACTTCTTCCAGATTCTCAAAATGATACTCGTGAAAATCTTTGAATTCCGGCAGAACACGCAGCTTTTGTGCCGCCTCGCCAATCATTTTATGCGCATCCGGTGTATCCAGTTTTAATGAAAAATTATAATCCTTTAAATTTCTTGCAAGGCGCACCCGGCTGGAAATGACCACATCACCCTCCGGTCCGTTCTGCTCAAACCATCTAAGCATTATGCTCCTCCTTTGCCTGTAATGCCTTAATTTCGTCACGGTATTTTGCCGCCGCTTCAAAATTTTCCAGCATGACGGCTTCTTTTAACCGGAGCTTCAAAGCTTCTATATCCTGCTGTTCCTGCTCCTGTTTTGTTTCAGGCTGCATTTTTTCTTTTGTGTAAGTCTTGCCGGTATGGGTATCACTGCCGTGAAGCTTTTTCATATGGTCGCCAATCAGCGGACCGAATACATCGATACACTCTGCACAGCCAAACTTTCCCACCCTCGTAAATTCTTCATACGTCATGCCGCATTTCGGACAGCGTACATACTGCAATGGATTTTCTCCCTGTTCCTGCGTCTGTCCCGCCGCAAGCATACCTGTCAACAATTTCACAAACGGAACTTCATTGGAAGCATATCCCATCATTTCCATCTGTGCCGCACATTCTTTACATAAATGGTGTTTCTGCACTCTCCCATTCATAATCTCTGTAAAATGTACGGTTGCTTCTCTTTCTTTACAGTTCTCACACAACATATGCTTCTCCATTTCTATAGTCTGCCACTGTCTTCCATTTCTGATATGACACCGTCTACAATTCCATGAATTTCTTCCGCGCTCATGCCATTACATTTTGCGCGTGCAATAATCTGGCGCAAATCCTTTGTCATGGACTCGATTGCTTTTCTCTTATCCAGTCCAAGATTGACCACTGCGCCCCGCCTTTTATCCAGTGTAATATAGCCTTCCTGACGAAGCAGTGCATACGCCTTATTGACTGTATGCATATTAATCCCTGCATATTCTGCCATCTGACGCACGGACGGCAGGGACTCGCCCTCCTGCAGCTTTGACACGGCAATCGCCTCCACAATCTGATTACACAGCTGCATATAAATTGCCTCGCTGCTGTCAAAATCAACCGTTATCCACATATACTCCTCCACTTTAATACCACTTCTTCTTTTTTGCCACAAACAGCGGTCCGAAATAAAAGATTCCCGCCGCGATAAATGCTGCCATTAAAGAAAGGATATTAGAAGCTGTTAATTTTATCATTCCGTCATAAACAAGTCCTGCTGCCACGCCCATAATCAGAGCACACACAGCCGGAACAATAAAGGTCTGACGGTATTCCATCCGGTATCCGATATGTCTATATAATGAAATTATATTTAATATGAAAATAATAATCGGAAAACTTGCGTTACCTATTACTATAGCATAAATTCCCAGTCTTGAAAACTTTAACAGCACAAATACCAGAATAATATGCACAACCAGTGAAATGCAGGAGTGCTTTACCGGCGTACTCATCTCGTCAATGCCCTGCAAAGCCGAACTGGTTACGGTAGACAATGTATAAAATACTACGGCTATCGCACCGATTTTTAACATCATGCCGCCCTGCGTGCTGTCATATCGTGCAAACAGCAGCTGGATAATCGGCTTACCCAGTACAAACAATCCGACAAAGGACGGAATTGCAATAAACATATTGGTCTTTAATGTTTCTTTTATCTTTTTGCGCACTGCACCGATTTCGCCCTGTGTGTACGATGCCACAATACTCGGTAACATTGAAGCCGACATCGCGGAAGCGACACCCTGCGGAATACCGATTAATAAGCTGTAACTGGAATTAAAATTACCCATATCGGTCGTAATGCTCTTTGTAATATCGGTGCCAATCATCATATTACTAAACATCATATCATCAATGACCGCACTAATCTGGTAAAACGTCTGTCCTAAAATAATCGGAATCATTGTAAGTGCAATGGTTCTGTAAATATCCCTGTCATACTGTCTTTTACTGACTCTGTCCTTTGCCACCATGCGTGCAAAGGTCGGACGGTATATCAGATACAGCACAATTAAAAAGATTAATGCTGTCAATGCACCCATTGCTGTACCAAGTGTTGCCCCTGCCGCACCGTAAGCCGCCGTATTGGCTGATGACTGATATGCCTGAATGAGGAAATATCCCGCAAGAAGGCTGACTGCCGCATTGACAATCTGTTCTGCAATCTGTGAAACCGCAGTCGGAATCATCGTTCCCTGTCCCTGATAAAAACCTCTCATAACACCTAAAATCGCCACAAAAAAGATGGTCGGTGCAAGAATCCTAAGCGGAATTGCCATGCCCGGAACACCTTTATAAAATACATTTTCGATAAAATCCGCTCCAAAGAATAATAAAAGAGCTGCGATACCGCCTGTACAGGTCGCAAAAATCAGCGCACACTTAAAAATAGAAGCCGCATTTTTAAACTGCTTTGCAACAAATTTTGCCGAAACCAGCTTTGACACTGCCATTGGCAGCCCATATGCCGACAGTACCAGCATAATATTGTATACATTATACGCCGCACCATAGATTCCGTTTCCGTCACTTCCGATAATATTTACCAGTGGTATCCGGTAAAACATTCCTATAATTCTTACCAGAATACCAGCCATGGCAAGAATCCCCCCATGCACCAGAAAGTTTCTTTTATTTTCAGACATTTTTTCTACCTTTCTTCAATCTTCCGTATTATTACTAGATAATATAACAAAGAAAAAAAGAATGCAATGAAATAATCCTTAAATATTGTGGAACACAAACAAGCCTCTATACATAAAATTGTATTGTAAATGAATTTTGGAGGAATCAAAATGAGTGATTTAGCAGCAACAAACTGTGGCGGATGTGGAGATTGCAATGGATTTGGAGGCAGCTCATGCTATTGGATTATTATCCTGCTCCTTCTTTGCAGCAGCTGTGGCAACGGATTAAACAACAACGGTGGCTGCGGCTGTGGCGACAACAGCTGCCTGTGGATTATCCTCTTACTGTTCTTCTGCGGCGGATGCGGCAACAACGGTTCATTTAACAACGGCGGATGTGGCTGCGGCTGCTAATCCGGTTAAAAACTGTCTGAACTGACGTTTATAAACAGTTTTCCCTGCGGCATCAGCCGCAGGGTTTTCTTTTTACTAAAACAGTCACTCTTCCTGTTTTTCATGGAAACACGCCATATCAATGCCGTAAACACTGGTTTCATCCGTTACAATCATGCGCTGTGGTTTTTCTTTCTTTATTTTATCTGTCTGTATTTTACTTTCCTGCACCTGCCCGCGCTGTGCTTTTCCTCTTTGCATTTTGGCTGTCTGTACCGGATTTTTCTGCAATGAATTCCACGGTCTGTCCATATCTTTTTCCTCCACATATAAATCTGCTATTATTATATTCATACATTTTTCTCCATTGCATATACTATTACTATATTGAGTGACGGCAGAATGGAGGAAACATGGCAAAAGAATTACCTATCACCGAATTTGACCTGCGTACCGTCGATGAATCCACACAAATGTTTAAAGCAATGATTCCTTTTCTGGATTATCAGCTGCAAAAGCCCCTTTCTTTAATAATCCGCATGAATGAATTTTCACAGACACTGCATTTTTATAACCGTTCTCCGGGAAACCCTGCAATCCGGGGGCAGAGCAGCCATGCCTACATAAATTCCATCAATGACATTTTTACCAATGACGACTTTTTAAATACGGTAATGCCTTACTGTCCTGAAAAATATGCCGCAATGATTGAACAGTTCCGCAGCTTTTCAAAGGTGTCCGAAATGATGAATCTGTTTCAGTCCTTTGATGACGGCGCCGATTTATTCAACAATCCCATTATTCTGAATATGATGAATCAGACTGTCAATACTACAAATAATACCGCAAATCCCAAAAATTCCAAAGACGGCAATACCCCCGGCAAAACTGACGTCAAAGCCCCACCGCCAAAAAAAACTCCGGCAGACGGCGCACAAAATGAGCCAAATGTTTCTGCCGACACTACCGGCATGCCAAAAAGCCAGCATACTTCCGGCACAAAATCCTCTGCCCCTCCCACAGGTCTTTTAAATATGCTTCTGACCCCGGAGCAGCAGAAACAATACGATACCTACATGAAAACGCTGTCTGATTTTAATTTGTAAAAGAAAGGAAATAAACGATGTCTGAACTGGATTTTAAAAAGCAGCTTTTAATCAATGAATTTAAAACGCTTTCAAAAGGAAAAAGCAATGATGAAATTCTGCCGCTGATTCTTGCATTAAGCCGCAAGGCACAGCAGTCCGGCATTTCATTTTCTAAAGATGACATTTACCTGATTATCGACCAGGTCAAAAACGGTTTAACACCGAAAGAACAGCAGCTTCTGCCGCAGCTTTTGATGCTTCTGGAACAGCGCTGATACAACAAGCCGGAAACAGACCGGGATTTTCTCCCGGTTCTGCTCCCGGCTTGTTTCACTTTTTATTTGAAAGACAGCATCACACTTTTATTTACTGTGTGCCACCCGGATTTGTTTTGCCGCCTGCACCATATTGATAAGGCTTGCTTGTGTTTCGGGAATTCCTCTCGTCTTTAAGCCGCAGTCCGGATTGACCCACAGCTTATCCGGTTCAATCTGTGTCAGCATTTTTTCAAGTACCTGCACGATTTCTTCTACAGAAGGAACACGCGGTGAATGAATATCGTAAACGCCCGGTCCGACCTCTGTTTCAAAATGATTTTCACGCAGGGCAGAAAGAATCTGTAAATCCGAACGTGACGCCTCAAATGTGATTACATCGGCATCCATGGCATCAATCGCCGGAATAATATCTGTAAATTCACTGTAGCACATATGGGTGTGAATCTGTGTTTCCGGTCTGACACCGCTGTGTGTCAGTCGGAATGCCGGAATTGCAAAATCCAGATACTCCGTATCCCAGTCCGAGCGGCGAAGCGGCAGTTTTTCCCTTAATGCAGCTTCATCAATCTGAATCATGCGGATACCGTTTGCCTCTAAATCCAGCACTTCATCGCGGATTGCCAGTGCAATCTGTGAAATGGATTCTTTAATGGAAATGTCTTCTCTTGGGAAAGACCAGTTTAAAATCGTAACAGGGCCTGTAAGCATTCCCTTCATCACCTTATCCGTCAAGGACTGTGCATAAACTGACCATGCCACTGTCATCGGCTTTTCGCGGTATACGTCACCCCAGATGACCGGTGGCTTGACACAGCGTGTTCCGTAAGACTGAACCCATGCTTTTTCCGTGAAAAGAAAGCCGCCCAGTGCTTCACCGAAATATTCTACCATATCATTTCTTTCATATTCACCGTGTACCAGTACATCCAGTCCGATTTCTTCCTGCTTCTTTATACATTCCGCAATTTTTTTCTTATTAAATGCAGTATATTCCTGCTCGGTGATTTCTCCCTTACGGAATGCCGCACGGTTCTGCTTGACATCTTTGGTCTGTGGAAATGAACCAATCGTTGTTGTTGGAAACTGCGGTAAATGAAACGTTTCTTTCTGTAACTGCTGACGTTCACTGCGCTTTGGCAGTCTGACATAATCTTTCTCAGTCACCTCTGACAGACGCTTCTTCACCGCCGCATTTTCACAATCTCTGTCTTCCGTAAAGAGTGCGCAGTTCTTTTTGTACACGCTATCCTGTGTATAAGACAGATTTTCGGCAAATCCGCTTAATTCCCTTAACTCTGAAAGCTTTTCTTCTGCAAATGCAAAATAGTCCAGATACTTTTCTGAAAGTTTTGTTTCATGTTTTACCGTATATGGAACGTGTAATAATGAACACGATGTTGATAATACAGTCTGTATGCCCTTTCCTGTAAGCTGCTGTAACTGATTTAATGTCCGGTCATAATGATTTCTCCAGATATTCTTACCGTTTACAAGACCGGCAAAAAGCAGTTTGTCCTTCGGGAATCCGTACTTTTCAATTAAATGAACTGTTTCTTTTCCTTCAATAAAATCGAGTCCGATACCGTCAAACGGCAGTTCTGTCAAATCCTTATAAATGTCACGCACATCGCCGAAGTATGTCTGTAACAGAATCCGGACTGTCTTTTTGCAAGGCAGTATATTTTCATAAATTTTATGAAACAGTGCAATATCTTCTTTGGATAAATCACGCACCAGTGCCGGTTCATCAAGCTGAAGCCACATTATCCTGTGTGCCGCACATTTTTCAAGCACCTGCTGATATGCTGCAATCACCGCATCTGTAAAATCATCCGCCGTTTTGCTGCCTGTATAACGGCACAGCTTTAACAGCGTATACGGTCCTGTAAGAACCGGCTTTGTTTCAATGCCGAGTGCCTTTGCTTCCTCATATTCTTCCCACAGCTTCTCTCCCACAAGCGCAATCTTTGTATCGTCCTCTGCTTCCGGCACAATATAATGATAGTTTGTATTAAACCATTTTTTCATTGCCAGCGCCTTTACGTCACCGGATTCTCCCTGATAACCGCGCGCCATTGCAAAGTATGTATCCAGTGCGGATAAATTTAATTCCTGATACCGCTTTGGCACAATGCCTAACAAAACGGCTGTATCCAGCACTGTATCATAAAACGAAAAGTCATTACATGGAATGTAATCAATTCCTGCCTCTTTTTGTACCGTCCAGTGTGTTTTTCGCAGTCTGCGTGCTTCTTTTAAAAGCTCCTCTGCTCCGGTTTCTTTTCTGAAATATTTTTCCGATGCAAACTTTAACTCTCTTAATGTTCCCACTCTTGGGAATCCGATAACCGATGTCTTCATTCTTTCTCTCCTTATTCTAAAATCCCTGCGGGCAGCTTTATCCGCCGTTTTTCTTTCATTTACGGACTTTATCCACAAATGTCGTATTTATGGATTTTATTATAAGAATGTCGGTATCATTTGTATAATACCTATAAATGTTATTTGTCCATAGTTTTAAACTATATCAAAAAATCTGAAACCACTTGTGCCTATGCACCTCATGATTTCAGGCTTTAAATATGAAACTTTACGATTCCACGTATTTTTTCAACGCTTCCAGATAGGTCGCTGCCAGCCGGCTCATCATTCCCTTTTTATGCGTGATGTAGCCAACCCGCATTTGGCTTTCATCGGCAAGCGGCACAGCAATGATGTCTTTGCCGTTTAATTTTTTGTCAATGACACCACTGCACACTGTATAACCATTTAATCCGATTAAGAGATTAAACAACGTTGCCCTGTCACGCACACGGATATTTTTCTTGCGCTCAACCGCCGAAAAAATTTCTTCCGAAAAATAAAACGAATTATGCTCTCCCTGCTCGAAGGACAGATACGGATACTGCTCCAGTTCCTCATTGGTAATCACTGCATTTCCCGCCAGCGGGTGCTTGCGACTGATAAAAACATGCGGTCTTGCAACAAACAGCGGATGAAATTCCAGCTCGTGTGACTTTAAAATCTTACCAAGAACTGTTTCGTTAAAATCATTCAGAAACAAAATTCCTATCTCACTTCTCATTCTTGCCACATCTTCGATAATTTCATAGGTCTGCGTTTCCCGCAGACTGAAATCATATTCGTCCTGTCCGTATTCCTTAATCAAATCCACAAATGCATTCACCGCAAACGAATAGTGCTGTGTTGATACACAAAACTGTTTCTTTCCGCCGCTTCCGCCTTTGTATTTATCCTCCAGTATCGCCGCCTGTTCCAAAACCTGTCTTGCATATCCCAGAAAATCCTCCCCCTCTTTGGATATGCTGATTCCCTTATTCGTCCGGTTAAATATCGTGATATTCATTTCTTTTTCCAGCTCGTGAATCGCATTCGTCAGACTCGGCTGGGAAATAAACAGCCGGTTCGCGGCTTCTGTAATCGTCCCTGTATTTGCAACTGTAATTACATATTTTAACTGTTGAAGTGTCATTTTTTTACCCGTCCCATACTCATTTCTGTCATATCAATTTGATATTTATATCATATCAATTATAGTTTTTACTTATCCTTATTTCCATAGTATAATCGAGCGGAATAAAAAAAGCAATCGCCACCGCTTGCGATAAAATTGCTGAAAATCCGGAGAATATGTATCATCAGGCATACCCTGACATTGGCAGTATTGTGCCGCAGGTATCACAAAACTGCTCCTATCGCAGAATTCAATACATTCCGTCTGCGGTTTCTCCTACATTAAAATGCCTGCGGAATGGAGAGAACGATGAAAGAGCAAACTATTTTCCCAAGAGAAGAACATGCAGATGTCCTGTTCCAGAAAATTCTGGCTGACCCATGGGCATGCGACAAGCTTTTTGAAACTTTTTGCAATGATTTATTCAGTAATGATGAACTGGAGGATTCCCTTTCTGCCGATGAATTCTGTCAAGCACTGTTTCGCGCTTACCGCAACAGGGATTTATCCGCTTTTCTTATGGCAATCAGCAAAAATACCCTTTTTGATCTGATACGAAATTCTTATCTGATTCCCTATCGTTTTAACGCTGACGGAAAGACCAATCCTGTCATTATGACAGATGAGAACGGGGTGCTTCTGCCTGAATTTAAAAATTGCATCCATGAAAAGGAGTATCAACATTTTCGTGAAGTTTATAACCATTTTGACGGAAAGAAAAAGATGTATCTTGCACAGGCTTACCGTTACAGTCATTCCTACCGCGATGACGATATGAATATTAAACAGCAGGTTTTAGAAAAAAATACCGGTGTACTGCTGATCCGTGAGCTTCCCGATACCATTAAATTAAAAGAAACAGAATCAGAAGCCTACTGTGCCGTCTGGGATTTAATGATCCAGCTGGAAAAAGAACTGCCAATGGCTTTCGTATTTTACGGTCAGGATTCCCTTGTCGAGCAGAATAACCGATATGATGAACTTGGGATTTTCCTGCCAAATTCTCATTTTTTGAAAAATCTGGAGCGGCATGCCGCCAAAGCGGAGGCGATTATTTATGGATAGCACAAAAGATACAGCCGGACCGGCTTCTTATGTTGATATTATGGAAAAAAACCACATGGAAATCCCCTGGCATGACTATGCAAAAGCAGACAGCAACGTCCTGATTGAAAATGCAGGATTAATCGAAAAAGCTTCTGTTATCGGCAGAGTAGGACTTATGATGCTCTCCTGCGGCACCGGGGCATGGCGTGTGCGCACTTCCATGAACCGCCTGTCAAAGGAACTTGGTGTTACCTGCACGGTGGATGTCGGACTGATGTCCATTGAATTTAACTGCTTTGACGGAACGGATTGTGTTTCCCAGTCTTTAAGCATTGCCAATACCGGAGTCAATACGTCAAAGCTGTACCGCATGGAACAGTTTGTTGAACGTTTTCCGGAAGAAAAAACGCATATGACCGGTGAACAGATTCACAAAAAACTGGACACCATTGAAAAAATCCACACGCTGTATTCGCCTGCAAAACTGGGATTTGCCGCCGCACTCGCCTGTTGTGCCTTCACTTTTCTTTTAGGCGGCGGTCCTGTGGAAATGATTCTGGCATTTATCGCCGCCGGTGTCGGAAATGTTGTCCGTACCAAACTGATTAAACACCATTATACACTGTTTTTAAATATTGCCGTATCCATCTCGGCGGCCTGTCTTGTTTATGACATCTGTTTCCGCCTTGCGGAAATTATTTTTCATATTCCGGCACTGCATGAAGCGGGATACATTTGTTCCATGCTGTTTATCATACCGGGATTTCCGTTTATTACAAGCGGCATCGACCTTGCGAAACTGGATTTGCGTTCAGGACTTGAACGGCTTACTTATTCCATCATCATTATACTCGTCGCTACGATGTTTGCATGGATTATGGCACTGCTTTTAAAATTACAACCACAGGATTTTGCAGTCATTCATATGAATCCCCTGCTTCACCTTGTACTGCGGATTATCGCCAGCTTCTGCGGGGTTTTCGGCTTTTCCATAATGTTTAACAGCTCTGTTTCTATGGCATCGACTGCTGCTTTCATCGGTGCGGCTGCCAATACGCTCCGGCTTGAACTTGTGGATTTTACAGGAATGCCTGCTGCCGCTGCCGCATTTATAGGTGCTTTAACCGCAGGACTGTTAGCCTCCCTCATTAAGAAGAGCCACGGGTATCCTCGGATTTCTTTAACCGTACCTTCCATTGTCATTATGGTTCCGGGACTATACCTGTACCGGGCAATTTACAACTTCGGCATTATGTCCCTCTATGAAGCTGTTTCGTGGTTCAGTGCAGCGATTATGATTATTATCGCACTGCCGCTGGGGCTGATATTTGCACGAATCCTTACCGACCGCACATTCCGGTATTGCACATAATTTTTATATTTTTTATACAAACAGCAACATTTTAACAATATTCGGTATTAAATATTTATTTAGAGCGAAAACAATTGTCTATAATGGCAGATGAGCCGCCTCATTCGCGGATTTCTCATCACTGTTTTATCATAAAATCGCTCGGAAATGGGGATTAAAATGAATCACTTATCACACCGGCAAATGTCAGAATCTTTTCTGACGGCTGCCTTTTTATCTATATCCGGAGGTTTGCAGGATGCCTATACATACCTCTTCCGCGGCAAAGTTTTTGCCAATGCACAGACCGGCAACATTGTACTTTTAAGTGCCTGTGTTGTTGACAGAAACTGGTATCAGGCGGCACACTATCTGATTCCGCTGCTCTTTTTCGCACTGGGAATTGCCGCCGCCGAATGGGTACGGCTGAAATATCAGCGGATTGAGCGTCTGCACTGGCGCCAGCTTGTTGTTTTATCCGAAATTATTCTGCTTTTTGCGGTAGGATTTTTCCCGGTACGGCTGAATCTGTTTGCCAATGCCTTAGTATCCTTTTCATGCGCCATGCAGGTTCAGACATTCCGCAAGGTCAACGGATATGCCTTTGCCAGCACCATGTGTATCGGCAATCTCCGAAGCTGTATGGAATCTCTGTGCGTTTATGCCAGAACGCGCGATAAACACGTTTTGCACAAATCCGCCTGCTACCTTGGCATTATCCTGATGTTTGCTGTCGGAGCCGGTGTCGGTGGACACTGTATTGCCCTTTTTGGTATGCGCACCATCTGGTTTTCCTGCCTTTTGCTGTTGATCAGCTTTTTAATCATGTTTATTAAAGAAGAAGAAAAAGAACGTCATTAATGCAGAACCGTTCCATAAAAATACCGGACTCCAATCGTCAGATTTTAAATCTGGCTTTTGGAGTCCGGTACAATATCAGTTTTTTTCAAATATTCTTATTTTTCCGGTTTAAAATTACTTTTTATAATTTTCATAGCTGTGCTGTGGCATTTTGGTTTCTGCCCAGAGCTTGTCGGCACACGGCTTCCAGTTCTTAGCATAAGCCTTACACTTCTCACACAAATGCTCCGCAGATTCCGGTGACTGTAAATCCGTGGATTTTGCGCCACTCTCCTTTACAATCCGTTGAAGAATTTCAGGATTTTCAAGCATCGGACACGGACGCAGATGATTTTCATTAAACGGCTGGTTATTATAATATGCCATAAATAACGGCTGTTTTAAAATCTCAAGCAGCGTATTTTTACGGATATTGGCCCCTGAATAGTGAATAAATACACAAGGCTCCGCATCACCGTTTGCATTAATATGGAAGTAATTTCTTCCGCCTGCGATACAGCCGCCCACAAATTCACCGTCATTCTGGAAATCCATGGTGAACAGTCCTTTTCCCGTCGTCATATTACGGATTTCACGGACACGGGAACGCATGTAAATTCTCTGCTCCGGTGCCGGAAGCAGATCAACAGACGCATCGTTTCCGACCGGCATATAGTGAAAATACAGCGCATAACGGCAGCCTTTTTCAATCATTAAATCAACGAATTCATCGCTTGTAACTGTTTCAATATTTTTAGATGTATAACAGATAGAAGTACCAAATACAAGACCGTTCTGCTTTAATAAATCCATTGCGTGCATAACCTTTCCGTAGACACCTTCTCCACGGCGTAGGTCATTCACCTCTGCAAATCCTTCCAGACTGATTGCAAGATAAAGATTTCCGACTCTTTTCAAATCCGCACAGAACGTTTCATCTACGAGTGTTCCGTTTGTAAATGAAAGAAATGCGCAGTCATAATGCTTTTCTGCAAGGCGGATTAAATCTGCCTTTCTTACAAGCGGCTCACCGCCTGTAAACATGTAAAAATAAATGCCCATTTCTTTACCCTGACAAATCAGGTTATCCATTTCATCAAATGTCAGATTCAGGCGATTTCCGTATTCTGCCGCCCAGCAACCCGTACAATGCAGGTTGCAGGCACTTGTCGGATCCATTAAAATCAGCCACGGTACATTGCATTTGTACTTTTCACGCATTTTACGAATCGTTTTTGTACCATTTAAAAATGCTTCAAAACCAAGGTTTAAAACCATTGTTTTTAGCACATGTGGGTCGACTTCATCCAGAAGCCTGTTTATGTAATGATTCAACGCGCCGTTTTTATCGGTAATCATGGTTCTTGCTTTCTCATAATTAATATCCAGCTTTTCTCCATCCATGTATTTTTCCATGAAATCGACAAGCTTTACAATTTCCTTTTCTCTGTCTTTATCCAGATTCTTTAAAACGACGTCAGACACTTTGCTAACAGCCAATCTTCCCGCTGCATGTGTTAAATTTCCCATTTTCTTTTCTCCTGATTTTCTTATCTTAATGATATTATACGTCTTAAATATTTTGTGTTATATATCAGCATATGCACAAACCGATAAAATCATTATCCTCTCTTATGTAAAACCTGAATTGTTTCACTGATTTTTTTGCGCAACGGCTCATTTTCTTCCGGTATGGTCTGCAAAATACGCAGCAGCTCCGTTGTGTTATGGTCATCGCCCACTTTCTTTAAGGACTCGCATGCCGCCTCCAATATATCCTGGTCTTTGCTTTCAACCAGCTCCATCAACAGATCAATGGCTTCCTCTGTTTCGGAAGTTCCCAGTGCCTGAGCCAGTGCGATTTTATGTTCCTTATCCTTAAACATATACTCTGAAAGCTCACCCCATGCCTTTCTATGCACAAGCTTTTCCATTTTTTCTTCGGGTGTTTTCTTTGAAAATAACATACTGCTCTCCATTCCGCAGGCATTTTAATGCCGGAGGAATCGCGGACTGAATTCATTCAGTTCTGCGATAAAAACAGATTTGTGATGCCTGCGTCACAAATCTGTCGTGTGAAAAAATCTTAAATTTATGGATTTTTCACACTGCTGTCCATTTCTTTTCTTATTTCTTAACACAACCGTATTATAGAAAAAGATTTGTAAAATGTAAAAAGTATTATTAATATCTTGATTATATCTTTTTGACATAGCCAAAACCGCATTTATTTGTTATACTTATGTAATACGTTTGCCCCGGCATCTGTTAAATATTTTCCGCTGCATGGCGGTTTTACAAAAAGGAGTATCATGATTACTTACGATTATTACCGTATTTTTTACTACGTTGCACAGTATAAAAGTTTTACCAAAGCCGCTGCTGCTTTGGGCAATAACCAGCCCAACATTACGCGCTGTATGAACAATCTCGAAGCAGAACTGGACTGCAAGCTTTTTCTGCGTTCCAATAAAGGTGTACTGCTGACACCGGAAGGCCACAAGCTTTATGAACACGTTGCCATTGCTTTTGAACAGCTTGCGCTTGGTGAAGAAGCAATTATCCGTAACCGGGATTTAGAAAACGGTCTGATTTCAATCGGTGCCAGTGAAAATGCACTGCGCCTGATACTGCTTTCCGAACTGGAACATTTCTGCGCCCGCTATCCGCATGTGCGTATCCGTCTTTTAAATTATTCCGCACCGCAGGCAGTAAAAGCACTGGAAAATAACATTATCGACTTTGCGATTGTTTCAACACCGGTTCTGGTACATAAGCACATGCATCAGGAAAAGCTGGTTTCTTATGATGAAATACTGCTGGGCGGCACGAAATATAAGCAGTTTGCACAGCAGGTTCACTATTTGGAGGATATTTCCGAAATGCCTTTAATCGGACTTTGTGAGGGAAGTTCCACGCACACGCATTACAGCCGTTTCTTTATGGAGCACGACCTTCCTTTTGAGCCGGATATGGAAGCTGCCATGACCGACCAGGTACTTCCGATGATTACCCATAATCTCGGTATTGGTTTTTATCCAAAATCGCTTGCTTTGGAAGCCATTGAAAAGGAACTTGTCTTTCCGATTGAGCTGACAGAACCACTCCCTAATCGTGATGTTGTCGTAATCACCAACAACCACACACCGATTAATTCTGCTGCCCGCAGATTTCTGGAGTTTTTACTGGAAAACCGTAAATAACCGTTTTCCTTTCAGCATTTCCAACGCAATATAACACATTTAATAAATATAAGCTGTCCCACGGTCTGAATTCCGTGGGGCAGCTTATATTTTAAAATATTTTCTTTTTAATTACTTACCGACAATGTTAATAATCTTACCCGGTACGTAAATTTCCTTTACAACATTTGCAGGAAGCTTATCACCAAGTGCTTCTTTTGCCTTAGCCAGTGCAGATTCTTTGGTTTCGTCAACAGAAAGTGTTACCTTTGCCTTTACTTTACCATTTACCTGAACTGCCATTTCAATCTCGTTATCCTTCATCTTTTCTTCATCAAATGAAGGCCACTGTGTGCTTTCAAAAATGCTCTGGTTATGTCCTAATACTTCCCAAAGTTCTTCTGCAACATGCGGTGCAAACGGAGATAAGAGCGTAACAATCGTTTCCATTGTTTCTTTATCAATGCCGCCCTGCTTCTTTGTCAGGTCAACCAGCTTGTTGGTGTATTCCATGAAACCGCTGACAACTGTGTTCAGACTGAAGTTTTCCAGACGGTTTGTAATGTCATAAACCATCTTATGTCTTAACTTCACCATTTCATCTGTTTCATTGAAATTCTTATCTGCGTTATCTTCTACAAGTGTCCAGAATCTTGACAGGAATCTGTGTACACCGTCAATTCCTCTGTCATCCCATTCTGCATCCAGTTCCGGTGGTCCGACAAACAGTTCATACATTCTTAATGAATCACAGCCGTAATCTCTTACTAAATCATCCGGTGATACAACGTTTCCTTTGGACTTACTCATCTTTGCGCCGTTCTTGCCAATCATACCCTGATTGAACAGCTTCTTGAACGGTTCATCAAAATCAACCACACCGATATCATGTAAGAATTTTGTATAAAATCTTGAATACAGTAAGTGCAGTACCGCATGTTCCACACCGCCGATATACATATCAACCGGAAGATACTTATCTGCCTTTTCCTTGCTTACAAGTTCTTTGTCATTCTTATTATCCACATATCTTAAGAAGTACCATGAAGAACCAGCCCACTGTGGCATAGTATTGGTTTCTCTCTTAGCAGGCTTTCCGCAGCATGGGCAGGTTGTGTTGACCCATTCTTCAATTCCTGCAAGCGGTGATTCACCTGTTCCGGTCGGCTCATACTTTTCTACTTCTGGAAGCAGTAACGGAAGCTGGTCTTCCGGAACCGGTACACAGCCGCAGTCCGGGCAGTGAACAATCGGAATTGGTTCGCCCCAGTATCTCTGGCGTGAGAATACCCAGTCACGTAACTTGTAGTTCTTCTTTTTACGTCCGAAGCCCATTTTTTCAATCATTTCCGGTGCTTCTTTCTTTAATACAGAAGATTCCATACCGTTCCAGTCACCGGAATTAATCATTGTTCCGACAGCATCTGTATAAGCCTCTGTCATATTTTCGATTTCTTTTCCGTCTTTTGCAATAACCTGAATAATCGGAATATCAAATTTCTTTGCAAATTCAAAGTCACGGTCATCATGTGCCGGTACACACATAATCGCACCTGTACCGTAATCAGCCAGTACATAATCAGACAGCCAGATTGGCACTTTCTTTCCATTTAAAGGATTGATTGCATAAGAACCTGTAAATACACCGGTCTTTTCCTTGTCTGCCATTCTGTCGATGTTAGAACGGGTAGAAGCTCTGTAAATGTAATCTTCCACTGCCTGCTTTGTTTCTTCCGTTGCCAGTTCTCTTGCCATTGCATGTTCCGGAGCCAGTACCATAAAGGTTGCACCGTGTAATGTATCCGGTCTTGTAGTATAAACAGTAATAGACTTATCCGTTCCGTCTACCTTAAAATCTACCTCTGCACCGTAAGAACGTCCAATCCAGTCAGACTGCATCTTCTTAACCTTTTCCGGCCAGTCAAGCTTATCAAGGTCTTCGAGTAATCTGTCTGCATAGGCTGTAATCTTTAACATCCACTGCTTTAAGTTCTTCTTGGTTACTTCTGTACCGCAGCGTTCGCAGCAGCCGTTTACAACTTCTTCATTTGAAAGACCTGTCTTGCAGGACGGACACCAGTTAATCGGCATTTCCTTTTCGTAAGCAAGACCTGCTTTAAACATTTTTACAAAAATCCACTGTGTCCACTTATAGAAATTCGGGTCTGTTGTGTTGACTTCCATATCCCAGTCATAAACAGCGGCGATTTCCTGAATCTGTCTTTTAATATTGGCTACATTCTGTGCCGTAGACTTTTTCGGGTGAACACCCATCTTAATTGCATAGTTTTCTGCTGGAAGACCGAATGCATCCCAGCCCATTGGATGGATAACATAGTATCCGTGTAACATCTTATATCTGCTCCATACATCACTGATTACATAACCTCTCCAGTGACCGACATGAAGACCGCTTCCTGACGGATACGGGAACATATCCAGGCAGTAATATTTCGGTTTTTTGCCATCATTGACATTAATTGGGTGTGCTTCCCAGTTTCCACGCCATTTCTTTTCAACAGCCTTATGGTTATACGTTGTTGCCATTTTGTTAATCCTCCTTGTTTTGCGAAGCAAAATGCGACTGCTCTAAGCAGGAGCAGAGGATTTTCCTCCTTGTTTTGCTTCCTTTTTTCAAACACATAAAAAGCCCTTTCATCTCACTTAGAGACGAAAGGGCTACAATCGCGGTACCACTCTAATTCATATGTAAGCTGCCCTACATATGCACTCAGTCATTTGGTAACGGAAATGAATCGTCTTTTCCTATCTGTTTATCCTTTCAGAAAAGAAACTCCAAGGCGAGTTCAATTATCCGAATCTGCTGTCTTGCACCTTCCGACAGCTCTCTGTAAAATTCCGGCGATAATCTACTATTCCTTTTCACAGTCTTTATATATTCAAATATTTACTACGAAACAGGAATATTTTATCATATTCAACCGCTTTGTCAAGTACCGATTCTACTTTTATCCGTTGTTTTTCTGATATTCTGCGGACAGCTTCTCCACTACATTCTGCGGCGCATGTCCGTATCTTGCAAATTCGTAGGCAAATGTACCATAGCCTTCCGTAATGGAGCGAAGCTTTGCCATATAGCCTTCCAGCTCGGCAACCGGAACATCGGCTTCTATATAAGAAGTTCCGTCTTCTGCCGGCATCATGCCAAGTACTCTTGCCCTGCGGGTCTTTAAATCATTTGAAATGTCTCCCGCATAAACGGACGGTGCAAAAATTTTCACCTGTGCAATCGGCTCTAAGATAATCGGTGATGCCTTTAAATAAGCTTCCTTATATGCCATGACAGCTGCCATTTTAAATGCATTTTCACTCGAATCCACCGGATGCTCCGCGCCGTCTGTCAGCACTGCCTTTAAGCCAACCACCGGATACCCTGCAAGCAGTCCTGTCTTGACACTTTCTGCAATTCCCTTTTCCACTGCCGGGAAATAATTTTTAGAAACTGCGCCGCCGACTACGGCTGTTTCAAATACGTAATCTTTTTCACGGTTGCCGGACGGTGAAAATGTAATCTGCACTTCCGCAAACTGTCCGTGACCACCGCTCTGCTTTTTGTAACGGCATCTTGCTGTCGCTTCCGCACAAATCGTTTCTTTATAACCGACCTTTGGCGCTGTCAGCTGAACCTGCGGAATCTTATACTGATTTTCAAGTCTTGCCACAATAATCTCCAATTGCTGTTCGCCGATTCCTTTTATCAGACGCTGACCGTTTTCTGTATCATTTTCACAAAGCACGGTTCTGTCTTCTTCCATAATCTTTGCCAGTGCCTGTGAAAGCTTTTCTTCATTCTGCTTGTTATCAACAACAATACGCTTTACCGTATACGGCACTGCAAATTCAATCGTATCGAGCTTAATCGGCTTCACCTTTGTGGAAATGGTATCTCCGGTTGAAAATCCGTTCAGCTTCGGAATGGCTCCGATATCGCCTGCCACAATGCTGTCCACCGGTGTATATTCTTTTCCGCATACCTTATAAATTCTGCCAATCTTTGTTTCCATATCGTAAGACGGATTAAAAATCATGCTGTCCGCTTTTAATGTACCGGAATAAACCTTTACAAAGGAATACTTGCCAAGATATGGGTCGGATACCGTCTTAAATACCCGCGCCGCCAGAAAATCTTTTTCATCATAAATGCAGTCAAACAGCTCATTGTCATAAACATTAATACCGGTCTTTGTAAAAAACGGTGACGGAAAATATTTTGTAATGACATCTAAAAGCATATAGACACCATGTACATGCAGTCCCGAACCCATCGTTACCGGAACAATGCTTCCGTCCGTACAGTCGGCACGCAGGGCGCTGTCCTTTTCCTGCTGTGTAAATTCTTCACCCGAAAAATATTTTTCCATATTATCTTCGTCAACCGAAGCCACTGCCTCATCTAAAATCCCTTTAAATTTATTGAGGTTTTCCATACAGTAGTCCGGAATCTCGAAATCTTCATATTTTCCGATACCAGTAAATTTTCTGGCGCTCATCTTGGTAATATCCGCATAACCAATCAGACGCTGATCCTGGCGGATTGGCATATGAAACGGCGCAATCTTTCCGCCGTACAGCTTTGTGAGTTCTTCCACAATCTCTCTGTAGCTGGCAGTATCATCATCCATGCCTGTTACAAAAATCACTCTCGGCAGTTTATAACGGTCACATAATTTCCATGCGGCACATGTTCCGGCATCAATGCCTTTGCGGGCATTAATCACGATGACCGCTGCATCTGCAGCACTTGTAGCAGACTCGCGTTCTCCTTCAAAATCCAATGCCCCCGGTGCATCTAAGAAATTAATCTTATAACCGTTCCATTCCACCGGAACAACCGATAAATGAATTGAAAATCCACGGCTGCGTTCCTCGCTGTCGTAATCACTGACCGTATTGCCCTGCGCAATGCTTCCTAAATAGTTCTTATTCTCCCCTGCAAACGCTGCTGCCTCAACCAGTGTTGTCTTACCGCTTCCACTGCCTCCTAAGACTGCAATATTTCTGATGTCACCTGTTCTGTAATTATTCATAATGCACTCCATTCCGGCATGAAATATTCACAAATGCGTATAAAATACCACGCCTTGTATCTCACCCCTGTTAATTTGTTTACGTTCTAAATGTTATGATTTATTTTACTACATTTTTTGTATTTTTTCAAGTACATTGTCAATAAGCATTTTATTTTTTACGTTGAAGTGTTAAAGTGTATACAGTTATACTTTTAATTTTGTGATACTTTGTTTTAACAGGTTACTTGTGTTATTATACATTAAAATACAGATGAGAAATCGCCTGCGCGAATTTCTCATCGCATCTTTGCGACATAGTCGCTCAGAAATGGAGATTAGTATGGAGATTTTACAGATTGGTTTTATAGGTTTTGGATTAATTGGCGGTTCGATTGCAAAGGCACTCCGTGCGTACCGCCCGCAGTGCCACATGATTGCTACCAGCCGTTCTCTTTCTCCCCTTTATCAGGCACAAAAAGACGGTGTATTGGATGAAGTAACGAACTGCGTAAATGAACAGTTTTCCGGCTGCGATATCATTTTTATCTGCACGCCGGTCGTAACGATTACAAAATATTTTGAACTGTTAAAGCCACTTATCAAGTCTTCCTGCATTTTAACCGATGTAGGCAGTGTAAAAGAAAGCATTTACACTGCAGCTAAAAATGCCGGTCTGGAAAATAATTTTATCGGCGGACATCCGATGGCAGGCTCTGAACAGTCTGGTTATACAAGCGCCCATGCCGATTTGCTGTGTGGTGCAAAATACGTTATCACACCGTCTGCACACACTTCAAAAGAACATTTAGATGCTTATGTCGAACTTGTAAAAGATATCAAGGCCGTGCCAATTGTCATGGACCCGGCAACACATGATTACTGTGCTGCTGCCATCAGCCATGTGCCGCACCTTGTCTCTGCCGCACTGGCAAAGCTGGTTAAAGATGCCGACACCGGTGACTATAAAGATTACATGCACCTGCTTGCCGCAGGCGGTTTTAAGGACACCACCCGGATCGCTGCTTCTTCTCCGGAAATGTGGGAACAGATTTGTGCTGCAAATCCGACGGCTATTTCGCAGCTTTTAGGGGAATATATCAACTCTCTTACTGCAGTCAAAGAACATATTGATTCCGGCGACAGTCACTACATTTACAAGTTATTTGAAGAAGCAGGCATTTACCGGAATACATTTTTCGGACCGGACCGTTCCTGACGGCAGCCACCGTATTTGCAGTAAATCTGCTTGAGAATGGAGATTCATATGTATCACAGACAACGTAAAAACAAGCAGAGAATCCGTACAAAATTCTCTGCTTTTATGATGCTTTTCGTTTTTATTATTGTTTTTATCTGTCATATCGGACTTTTAAATCCTGACCTGACAGCTTCCGTAAAGACTTCTTTTCAGGATACACTGAAAGGTTTATTTACAAATTCTTCTAAACAGGACACCGCACTTTTCTATTCAGAAAGCCGTCCCGAAAATACAACGCTTTCTGTCACCTTTTTAGATGTCGGGCAGGGAAACTGTGTGCTTGCGGAATCGGACGGACATTATATGCTGATTGACGGCGGTGACCGTTCCCACTCCTCTTTTGTAGTCAGCTACTTACAGCAGGCGGGTATTACTGCACTTGACTATGTACTGATTTCACACTATGATGCCGACCATGTAAGCGGCATTATCGGTGCTTTATATCAATTTGACGTTGGCAATGTTCTTTCACCGGATTACAGTGCTGATACAAAAATTTACCAGTCCTATGTAAATTGTCTTAAAAAGCAGAATATCACTCCGGTACACCCACAGGTCGGTGACACCTATATTTTAGGAAATGCCTCTTTTACCGTGGTCTGCCCCGACCGCTATGACTATGAAGAAGAAAACAACCGCTCTCTCGGTATCCGGCTGACGGATTCTTCACACAGCTTTTTAATCCTTGGCGATGCCCAGTCAAAAAGCGAATCCGCCATGTTAAATGAGAATTTAGATCTTTCTGCGGACGTCTATATGGTAAGCCACCACGGAAGTGCATCTTCTTCCACCGAAAAATTTCTACGTGCCGTACACCCTGCTTTTGCCGTTATCAGTGTCGGCGCAGACAACGATTACGGACACCCCGCACAAAAAACACTTTCCCGCTTGGAAGCACAGGATATTCAAATCCTGCGTACCGATTTAAGCGGAACAATCACAGCTTACAGCACCCCCGACACCCTCACCTGGAGTACCGGACGGTGAGGGTGCGGCCTGATAAAACTCAAACCTTAAAACATCCCCCGCCAACAAATTCCCTTACAATCGAATTAATCGGTATGTTTTCACTGGTATACGGCAGGAAGTACGCAAGGAACTTTAACAGGCGCTTTGCTTCCTGATATTCCGGTTCGTCCTCTCCGACTGAGAATAACAGCGGTTCTACATACGGCTTTAATACGGACAGTTCATACGGCATTGCCGAATTAAACATCGCATCTGCATGCTCCTGAAACGGGAAAATATTTTTTTCTTCGCCCTTGCGCACAGATTCCCACATGCCGAGAGTACGTGCAGCACTCGCACCACGGGTTCTGCTGTCACGCACCAGACGGCGGATTAATCTGCCGTCGGTTGTTGCCACACGGTTATGTTCATCCACATTTAACTGTGTCAGCGCACTGATGTAAATTTTATATTTACTTTCTTTTGGGAGCATATAGGACATTTCATCGTTTAAGCAGTGAATTCCTTCGATAACAAGAATGTCTTCCGCTCCAAGCTGTAAATAATCATTTCCGTATTCTTTTTTACCCGTCTTAAAGTTAAAGGTCGGCATACAGACACGCTTTCCTTCCAGAAGCTGCTCCATGTGCCGGTTAAACAACTCGATGTCAATCGCATGCAGGTCTTCAAAGTTATAATTGCCGTCTTCGTCAAGCGGTGTCTGCTCACGCTCTACAAAATAGTTATCCACACTGATTGGATGCGGCTTGTATCCGTTTGCTCGAAGCTGAATGGACAGGCGGTTTGCAAAGGTCGTCTTTCCGGAAGATGACGGTCCTGCAATCATTACAAATTTTGTACTTTTTCTTTTTTTAATAGAGTTGACAATTTCAACAATTTTCTGTTCCTGAAGAGCTTCCTGTACAAGAATTAATGAGTTCATATCATTATTTGTAATATGCTCATTTAATGCGCCCACAGTATCAATTCCCAGCATATTTGCCCACTGGGTTGATTCTTTTAATACCTGAAACAGTTTTTGCTGCGGTGCAAATTCCGGTACAATTTCCGGTGCTTCCTTAACCGGCAGCTGTAATACAAAGCCTTCATCATACACAAACAAATCAAAAACACCTAACATTCCGGTAGATGGTGCCATATATCCGTAAAAATAATCTTCAAATCCGTCCAGGTTATAAATGTTTACATAAGAGCTTCTGCGGTATTTAAACAGCTTGGTCTTATCCTCCATGCCGTATTTTTCAAACAGCTTTACTGCTTCGCTCGTCTGAATCATGCGCTTTGTAATCGGAATATCTGCCGCAACAATTTCCTGCATCTTTGTCTTTACCCTTGCAAGGAACTCTTCTGTAACTTGAAAATCTGCCTTTAAACTGCAATATAAGCCTTTGCTGATAGAATATTCAATTGTCACACGATCAATTGAATGTTCCGGTGCCGTCTGATAAATTGCATGCAGCATTAAAAGCACTACACTTCTCCGATAGGTTTCGTTACCAACGGCAGCTGCCGTTGTAATATATTCTACCTTTTCATTTTCAATTTCCATATCTTTTAATTCATGAAGTTTTCCATCAACCTTTGCCAGAATAATCTGATGCGGATAATCCGGCTGTGCCTGCTTTGCCAGTTCAAATAATGTCTTACCCATATTTTTTCTCCCATCCTGCGTATTTTACGCAAAATTATAATATTCTAATGCAAAATCAATGCAATCCAAATCCTTCCGTAACTGCCCTAACCGCTCCTGTACTGCCGCTTCCTGTCCGTTTCGTGCTGATAACTGTGTGTAAATTCCTTCTGCTATCCGCTTTTCTTTATATAAATATGCTTTCAGGCTCTCGTTTTTTTCACGCAAAAGCGATTCTCCGTACCGAAGCTTTGCTTCCTCGATCGTCTGCGGTGCATAATCCGCACCCATGTATACACATTCCATAATAACATAAAACTGACCATCTTCTGTCATCATATGTTCTTCTAAAACAAGAAATCCCTTTTCCTTTAAAAATATCCGGAATTCCCGCAGTTCAGACTGCGGCGATACAATCAGCCGTGTTGATTTGTCCAGCTTTTCCATACCGTTTGTAAGAATCGACTGTATCAGTCTTCCACCCATGCCGGAAATGGTAACGGTATCTGCCTCACCCTTTTCAAGTGCTGCCAGTCCGTCCGAAAGTCTTAATTCAATCTGATCGAACACACAAAATGCCCGTGTATTGTCTTCTGCTTTTTTTAGAGGTCCTTTCCTGACGTCCATTGCTATCACACGGTCTGTAATTCCACTCTTTACAAGAAAGATTGGCAGATATCCGTGATCGGTACCGATATCTGCCACTTTACTTCCTTTTTTTATCAAACCGGCAATCAGACGCAGTCTATCTGATAAATTCAGTTCTTCCATAATTGTTCCTATATTAATATTAGTCTAAGTAATCTTTCAATTTGCGGCTTCTGCTTGGATGTCTTAACTTTCTAAGTGCCTTTGCCTCAATCTGACGGATACGTTCTCTGGTAACATTAAACTCTCTACCGACTTCTTCAAGGGTTCTTGCTCTGCCGTCATCCATGCCGAAACGCAGCCTTAACACCTTCTGTTCTCTTTCTGTCAGCGTTCCAAGGACTTCTACCAGCTGTTCCTTTAACAGTGTTGAAGCCGCTGCCTCTGCAGGAACCGGTACGTTATCATCCTGAATAAAATCTCCTAAATGGCTGTCTTCTTCTTCACCGATTGGTGTTTCAAGTGAAACCGGTTCCTGTGAAATCTTCTGGATTTCGCGTACTCTTTCTACCGGAATATCCATTGCCTCTGCAATTTCTTCCGGGGACGGCTCTTTGCCTAATTCCTGTAATAACTGTCTGGACACACGCACCAGCTTGTTAATCGTTTCTACCATATGCACCGGGATACGGATTGTTCTTGCCTGGTCTGCAATGGCTCTTGTAATCGCCTGACGAATCCACCATGTCGCATACGTACTGAATTTATAACCTTTGCGGTAATCAAATTTTTCTACCGCTTTAATTAAACCTAAATTACCTTCCTGAATTAAATCCAAAAACAGCATGCCACGACCTACATATCTTTTGGCAATGCTGACTACCAGACGAAGGTTTGCCTCGGCAAGACGCTTCTTTGCTTCTTCATCGCCCTGTTCCATGCGCTTTGCATATTCGATTTCTTCTTCTGCGCTTAACAGCGGCACTTTACCGATTTCCTTTAAATACATTCTGACAGGGTCTTCAAGCCCTACACCATCCGGTACGGATAAATCAATTTTTTCAATATCAATATCATCTTCATCATCTAAAATAATTTCATCGTCGTCTGTATCATCATCCGCCATCTTAACATCGACATTATTATTTTCAAGGAATTCAAACACTTTTTCCATCTTATCGGCTTCAAAATCGGTATCGAGGAAATAATTCATAATTTCCTGATAATCAAGTACATTTTTCTTCTTTTTGGCAATCTGAAGCAGTCCCTTACATTTTTCATCAAACTTCGCAGCGATTTCAGCAGCAATTTCTTCTTCTGTTTTTTCTACTGCTTCTCCTTCGGTCTTTGCCTTTTTGGTTGTCTTTTTTACTGTTTCTTCTGCGATATTCTCATTTTTCTTAGCCATGATTGTCACCTTTCTATTCTCTTATAATGTAATATGAATTGCTGATAATTTGTTTTTCATTGTATAAAGCTGCTGGATTTGTGCAGGGTCTGCCGCCTGATCAATCTGATACTGTATGCTGTTGTTTTTTACCTTAAGTACGGTATCATTAAGTGCTTTTTCGCGTTCATTGTGATTCAGCCGGTTATCCAGTTCCATGCTAAACATCGCCGCAACTTCACTGTGCGTTTCCTCGGCATCGTATGTACTGATAATTGCCGCGGGATTTAAACTGCCGCTTTCATACTGTGCATACAGCTTGTCCGCCACATCCTTAAACAGCGGGTTTACAAAATCCTGCGGTGAAATGTATTCTTTCACCTTTTCAAAAATTCCGGCATCTTCAATCATCCATGTCAGCAGAATTTTCTCTGCCTGACGGACACCGTCTTCTTTTTTCTTCTTGGGTGCCGCAGCACGCTGCTGTCCCGGTGCCGCCGGATAATCATTTCTTCTTAAAATGCCTTCCTTACTGCCAAGAGATGCGACCAGCTCCCGCATGCCCTGCAATTCAATGTGGAAACGGTCGCAGACCGCACGCATATAGTTTTCCCGCTCCAGCTTTTCCCGGAACGTCACCAGCTTTGCCGCCGCTTCCCGCTCAAACTTCGTAGACTCTGCCGGGTCAGTTCTGTCATATTCTTTCTCAAGAACACCGATTTCATACATGAAACTGTTTTCCCCCTTGTCTATCCGCTCCTGAAACGCTTCCGCCCCCAGTGCCTTGATAAATTCATCGGGGTCTTTATACGGCTGCATATTAATAACCTTCGTGGTAAGCCCGGCTTCTTTTAATATCGGAATTGCCCTAAGCGCTGCCTTTACACCCGCCGCATCACTATCATAGGTAATCAGGACATTATCCGTATACCGCTTCATAAGTGCCGCCTGTCCCGGCGTCAGCGCTGTTCCGAGGGACGCCACTGCCTGCGTAAAGCCAGCCTGATGCAGTGAAATCACATCCATATATCCTTCACAGATAATCATATTGGACTTTCTGGATATGCGCGCCGCATTCAGCCCATATAAATTCCTGCTTTTATCAAATAATTTGGTTTCCGGTGAATTGAGATATTTCGGTTTTGCATCACCCATGACACGGCCGCCGAAACCGATAACCTTGTTGTTAATATCCATAATCGGAAACATCACGCGGTTCCAGAACTTGTCATGGATTCCCCGCTCATATGTAAACAGTCCTGTTTCTTTTAACAACGCATCATCATAACCTTTGCTTTTTAAATACTGATACAGCGCATTGCCGGTCTGTCCGGCATATCCTAATCCGAAGCGGTTTATCGTAGTATCGCTTAACCCTCTTTTTTGCAGATAGGACAGTCCGATTTTACCGTTTTCAGCTTTAAGCTGATGGTAATAATACGTTGCCGCTATTTTATTAATCTCTAAAAGCTTTGCCTTTAAGTCCCTGTTTTTCTTTTCTTCTTCCGAATAACTCGTTTCGGGAAGCTGCATGCCTGCTTTGTCTGCTAAGTATTTTACAGCTTCAAGAAACGTATAATTTTCGTATTCCATAACAAATGTAATGACATTGCCACCCACCCCGCAGCCGAAACAGTGATACAGCTGCTTTCCCGGTGATACGGAAAAAGACGGAGATTTTTCATTATGGAACGGACACAGCCCGACATACGAACTGCCGTTTTTCTTCAGTTTGATATATCCGGAAATAATATCCACTATGTCGCTTCGCGATACAACTTCATCAATTACTTCACTTGCGTACATCTGTTTTCACCAACCTGATTCATCCTTCCTCTTATACTTTCCACGATGTCGGAACAAATATTTCTTCAAATTTGGCAACCGAATACTGGTCGCTCATGCCTGCTATATAATCGCACACGACACGTTCCGGCGTTTCGCCGCACTCTGTAATAAATCTTCTGTAATTGTCCGGCAGCGCTTCTATATTATCCATATAATATCCATACAGTTCCGTAATCAGCTTGTCTGCCTTTGCTTCTTCACTTTTTGCAAGTGGATTCTGATAAAGACTGCCAAACATAAATTTGCGCAGCTCCATCATTGCCTGATGCACTTCATCAGACATACAGATTTCATTCTTCCCGATACTGTTATGAATAATATCCTGTATCATCGTATTCAGCCTTGATTTTGTAGTATCTCCAAGCACTTCTGTAAAGGCTTTCGGAATATCCGTTTCACTGAATATTTTTGCCCGGATTGCATCGTCAATATCATGGTTAATATAAGCTATTTTATCGGAAAGCCGGACGACTTTTCCTTCCAGTGTGGACGGCATGGACGATGTCTGATGGTTTAAAATACCATCACGCACTTCTTTTGTAAGATTTAACCCCTGTCCGTCTTTTTCCAGTTTTTCCACAATGCGGATACTCTGTTCTGAATGGACAAACCCCATCGGACAGATTCTGTTTAATGTCCGTTCTCCGGCATGTCCAAACGGCGTATGTCCTAAATCATGTCCCAGTGCAGCTGCCTCTGTCAAATCTTCATTTAACCGCAGCGCCCTGCTGATTGTTCTTGCAATCTGGGACACCTCCAGTGTGTGCGTAAGCCGCGTTCTGTAATGATCCCCCTGCGGCGACAGAAAAACCTGCGTCTTATGCTTTAAGCGCCGAAACGACTTACAGTGTAAAATTCTGTCCCTGTCCCGCTGATATGCAGGGCGCACCGTACAAGGTTCTTCCGGTCTGTCCCGCCCCTGCGATTCATCACTGAAGCTGGCAAATCTGCTTAAATGCTCATGCTCGTATTTTTCCTGTTCTTCCCTGATATTCATTCAAAGCCTCCTATCCGGTAAACAGTCCATCCTGTTAAAAGCGCCTATACTTTATATATTCTGCAAAGAATCTGATTTTCCTTTAATTTTTCTTAATAAAATTTCAGCACTGATGCAATCCGGACATCTTACAGTACAGCTTTAATCCTGACATTTCTGTTATTTTATTCAGGCGTTGCAAATGCTCCGGCTCCACCTGCCAAAAGGCAGACAATCAGTGCCTTTACAAGTGCTGTCATATCCATATCTGCCCCTTTTGTAAGAATAAAGGCGGCAGCCGTCAGCACGGTAAAATATAAAATACCAAAGCCCATGCCCCACAACATTCTTCTGCTTTTCTGTGCTTTTGCTAAAATATAGCCGCCGGCAAAGCATGAAAGAGCATAAATAATAACGACAGCTGCCATTACCTGCCAGTCTGACAAATGCAGACGATACAGCCCGAAGGCCGTTAACAGAAGCAAAACTGCCGTTATTACATATGCTATAATCAATGTTTTTACAAGTTGAAATCCTTTTACTGCCATTTTCCCTCCAGATTCAAGATTCATTTTTCTTAATCTATCCTATGAAAGGAAAAGCCCGGTTATACTAAAAAACTTTTAAAATCACAGATACAACTCTGTTGGATTCTACTTTTTCTACTGTAAATTCCAGATTATCCACGCGCAGTTTTTCTCCTGCCGCCGGAATCCTGTCCAGCTTTTCAATAATATAACCACCGATTGAATCATTATCTTCAGATGTCAGGGCTGTTGACAATTTTTCATTGACATCATCTAATTTATACGTTCCGTCAATATGATATGTATAATCATCGATTTTAACAAATGGTTCTGTTTCATCATTATCATACTCATCACGGATTTCCCCGACGATTTCTTCCAATAAATCCTCTGTTGTAATCATGCCTGCCGTAGAACCATATTCGTCTAATACGATTGCAATCCCCTGTGACTGTTTCTGCATTTCCTTAAACAGTTCGGAAATATTTTTATGTTCATAAACATAATAAGGCTTGCGCATGATTTTTCTGATTTCAAACTGTGTGCCATGCGGCGCAACAATTAAATCTTTTATATTTAAAATGCCGACAACATTATCCTGTTCTTCCTCATACACCGGAATCCTCGAATACATCGTTTCCCTAAACAGTGCCAGAATCTCATCGTATCCCGTTGTAATATCCGCGGCAACCATATCAATTCTCGGTATCATAACATCCTTGGCTTCTGCATCACCAAAATCGAACAGATTGTTAATAATCTGTCTTTCATCTGATTCAATGACACCTTCTTCATGGCTGACATTAACAAATGTTCTCAGTTCTGTTTCTGTAATTGTCTTTTTATGATTCTTCGTATCAATATGGAACAATCGTAAAAAGAATCCTGCCAGAACATCTACCACATAAATAACCGGTGTCAGCACGGTCATCAGTACTTTAATAACCGGTGCATATACCAGCGCAAACTTTTCTGAATAAACGGTTGCTGTCGTTTTGGGTGTAATTTCACCGAAAATTAATACAACAATCGTTAACACACCTGTTGTAATACCCGTGGCATAATTGCCCCAGATTTTAATTGTCAGCGATGTTGCCAGCGCCGATGCTGAAATATTGACAATGTTATTTCCAATCAGAATCGCACTTAACATCTTCTGTGAATGTGCAATAATGTCTGACACAATGACCGCCCTCTTGTTCCCCTCGTCAATCAGGGTTCTGATGCGAATGTGGTTTACAGTTGTAAATGCTGTTTCTGCTGATGAAAAAAAAGCAGATAACGCAAGCAGAATAATAATTAAAATCAACTGCGTGATACTGTCCGTATCCAAAAAATCAACTCCTTTAAAAATATTTTTCTCTACATCATATCAAATAATAAAGAAGATGTCAAAGATTTTGGGGATTTTCAAAAATGCTTGACAAGATTTTAAAAGTTAAAAAATCTTCACAAAAAATTTTCAGAATTTTTTTAGAATACCGGATAAGTATATCCTGCTTCTTTCATCTTTTTTTTCAAGTTCTGCGACACTGATATTCAGCTTATGAGCGCCCTGTTCCGGTGTTATGGTTTTGTCCTGCACAAAACTGTACACTGTCATCTGCTCACCTTCAAGTCTGCCTTTTTCAATGCCCATTTGTTCAAGTCTTTCAGCTACTTCGCACATATTGCTCACCTTTCCCTTTCCGTCCGATAAAATATTTTCATATCTTCTGTCCCCGGTTACCGCAGACAGCATCTTTAATACTGCATCCACATGACGGATTTCAGTCTTATTATCCGGCACATAATCTTTATTCTTTCTCTTTCGAACAAAAAAATCCGCCACTATCCTGAAATCACTCTTAAACATGGATATCTGCTCATCTGTGAGCCATGCAATTTCAAATACGTTAATCTTTAAGTCATTAACATATTCTTCCATGCCCTCCGGAATGTCAAGCAGGTCTTTTAAATGCTTTTCTGCCCTCCAGTGTTCATTTCCGAAGTACAGTACCAGTGTTATCACCGGCACGGCACTTTTTTCTTCCAACTGTCCACGGTAAGATGCACCCTCATAGCCAAACACCCTCAGCGGCATTTTCGGCTCAACGGCAGTCTGATTTTCCAGTCCGCACAGGGCTATCCGTACTTTTCCGTTCATCCAATATTTTGCGACATCCCGCTCCTGCTCGTGTAAGACACCGGTTTTGTCTTTTTTATACTGGGAATGCACACCGGTATTTACAAGTGTTTCCGACTTTATGCGCTGTTTTCCTTTGAATACCAGTACATTGACAATATCAGCAAAAATGTCATTATAATCTTCCAGTATCTTTTCTGTTAAATCTTTTATCCCCATATACCTCCCCATTTTCTTCCTTAAAATAACAAATATTCATATATACATAACAGGGGATATTCTTTAATTTTATATTTAGTTTAATCATACACCCTGTTCTTCATTTACTGCAAGAAAAATACACCGTTTAGGTGTTATTTCACCCGTGTGATATTACCCTGCTTGTCGATATGCCATACCTGCTCGCAGAGTTCATCCGGGTAGTTTTTCAGTTCATCGATGGTTAAATGTCCTACCGAATCATACCATTCCTCATCACCGGGAATTCTTTTGATGATGGTGTCGTTATAAACTGTAGATGCCGCCTTTACAAGGATAATGCGGCGCTGTTTCCACTGGGCATACAGTTTTACCGTGGCGTGGTTTACGGTTGTAAGGTTCTTTACCGTATCCTGCGGCTGGTATTCCGTTCCCTGTCCGTCCGTTCTTGTATTCCATCCCATAAAGGTAAATCCCGTCCTTTCCGGCTTCTGCTCCGGAAGAACGACTTCCTCTCCATACTGCACTTCCATTCTTTCAGGCACGTTTCTTGCGGCAGTGCCTGCATTGCCGTCAAATTCGATATAGTAGGTAATCGGTGTCACCGTTTCATCCCAGACGGCATACATGACCGTATTTTTCTTTAAGACATAATCTGCATTGCATGGGAAGCGTGTTTCGCTCTCCGGGCTGTTTTGGGCCCATATCGCAAATGCATAGGAATGGGTATAGCCGTCAAGGTCAACGGATTCCTTTACACTTTCGCCAAGCTGTAATTTAAAGCCCTTTACTTCCTGCGGGGTAGCCGCATTGCAGTACACGGTTTTCGTTACCGGCTTTGTGGTGTCATTTTCCGTTCCGCCGTTTAATTCATAGGTCAGTGTTACGTCTGCCCTGCACACGGTATAGTAGGTAATGCTGTCCGGGATTTTTAAATGTTCCTCCCCGGACTTTACCTCCATCTTTTCAGCACCTTCCGCGGTGATATCTGCCCGGCTGTTAAATCCCACTGCCGTAACATCTGACACATTTTCCCATCCGCCATAGGTACTGCACTGTGGCGCATCGATAAGGGCATAGGTGTCGTTGTTGTACATGGAGCCTTCCCTCTTATAGGTCTGTGCAAAGTCCACGAATGTCACGGTGATGTCCTTGCGGTACACGGCATAGAGTGTGACGTTTCCGGTGACGGTGTACCGGGTAAGTCCTGTTTCTGAATCACTTTCCGTATTCCATCCGGCATGTTCCCAGCCGTTTTTGTATGCTGCAACGGAAAGGTCGGCATCCGCACCGTAGTAGGTCTTTACGGTTTCCTTATCCGCCGACGTACCGCCGTTTGTTCTGTAGTCATAGGTAACGGTGCATACCGTCCTGTCATAATAAAGTCTGACCGTGGTATTTCCCTTGACTTCCGTCTGCGTGCAGTTTCCATTCTCCTGAATCGTCTTATTTTCATTGAATGAAAGCCCCTTTATTTCACGGGCAAGGTTTTTATGTACCAGTGTTTCGCCGTAGTACGGTGTTAAAGCTTCTGCCACGGACGGTTTGTCCGCATAGTTTCCTGCCGTATCCATGTAGTAGTGTTCCACGGTGACGGTATATTCATTGGTCTGTGATGCAGAGCATGCCTTTAACGTGACATTTTCTTCCGGCATGACAAATGTTACCGGATTTGATGTTTTTGATGTGCCGTCCTTAAATGACAGACGGGAATCCGTTTCAAAACCAGCCCACTGGTAGGTATACTGTGCCGTCTTTTGTGCCAGTGTGGCAGACACCGTTACGGTTTCTCCCCAGCGGTATGTACCCTCCCCGCTTTTTGCACTGAAAGCATCGGCATTGTCGTATGTTACTGTTACATTGTAAGTCTGTCTGTAAATATCAACGCTTGTTGTATAGCCTTCTATCTGGTACTGTCCGCTGACTGTATACTTTACTGCCGCCGGTCTTACCCACTTATCTGTATCAAGACTGCCAAAATCATAATCAACCGTATCCCCGGTCCTGAAATCCTTATCAAAAATGGTGGTGTATGAAGTCCATGTGCCGTCTGCATTTTCATAACGTACACGTATCTTCTGGTTAAAAATAAGGTTTTCAGACTGTGTTGTATATTTTGCATACAGCGTTGTATTTCCTGCCGGTGTGTATGTATCGCCTGCGCCGCCGACACGATTTGTCAGTGCCGGATCCAGATACCAGCCGTCGAAAGTATAGCTTACATTCTTTCCGTCAATCTCAACGGAAGCTTTTTCTGCATTTGGAAGCGTAAATGTGCCGTTGGTGTAATCCGCTTTTACGTTTACCGTGCCGCCGTTTGCGGTCAGGTTTTTAAAGCTTAATGCCGGAAGCCAGTAAGATGCTCCATTGAACGTTCTGCCTTCATCAATACCATGTTCCCGGTAATGCAGGATTGCCCACATGGTATCATAGGTATTGTTTGTTGCCCTTAAAAGGTCAGGATTGCCGTTATAGTATGCCGCCCAGTTCCATGTGCCGACAGACCAGCCGTCCCAGCCTTTCACCTCACCGTGAGTGGTATTGCTGTCCAGCTGTTCATTCCAGCCGTTAAATGTTCCCGGCGCATCGGTGTTTGAACTGTTAATTGCTGCCGTGCCGCCGTTGGTTTCATAGCTTACGGTGTAGGCTCTTTTGGCTTTGAGGAAATTGTAGATTCTGTCGTATTCGTATGTTCTTACTGTATCTGTTGTTTCATTTCCGTTTTCATCAAGAAGCGTACCGCCGTCTGCGTTGTAATCCACCTTGTAATTCGTGCTTGTCCACTCTGCTGATAAGTTGATGGTGTTGTCCCACAGATACCACTGCTGGTTGTCGCTGCCGTGATAACCGCTGATTGTAATATTTGTCCCGTTATCTGTGCTATATCCCCACAGGTCAAGCACCAGTGAGGAAGAATCCAGTGAAGTACAGTTTCCAAGCTTTGAGCAGATGTAGAAGTATCCGTCCCCTGCCATTTTTAACGTCCACAACTGGTTATCGCCGCCGTGGTATGTATACTGCTGGACATTTGCACCGGCTGCTGTTCCGTCTACGTCAAGCACTTTTCCGGAATAGTTGTTTCTGATCGTCCAGTACGGCACACCGTTTTCAGTCTTTACATATTCAAATGCAAACATCTGCGCATTGCCGTTTATGCAGTCCCATATCTGTACATTGGCACCATTGTCAATACTTGCAGCATTAATATCCACGCATTTATATCTGCCGCCGCACTTTGTACGGATTGATGTAAGCCCGGACAGCTGCGGCATGCTTTCCCTGCCGCTTCCTGATACGGTTCCTGTCGTGTTCATAAACTGGTCTTTTTGGATCCAGTTTCCACTTCCTGAATATCCGGTCTTTTTGAAGTTGAATACGCTGTACTTATTGTCAATGCCCTGGGCTGCGTTATAGGAAATAACGTAATCGCCGGTATTGTCAGCACCGTTTCCCATGTAGCTTACAAACTGGTCTGCGTGTGTCCACTGGGCTTCAAAGGTGGCATTGGCAAACAGTGAGGAATAGTATTTGCTGTCTGAAAGCATCGTTGCAAGCTGTCCGGCATCGTATACCTTTCCTGCCTGCTTGCCGCCTGCTGATGTAATCTTCCAGCCGGTGAATACATAACCCGGTCTTGTCGGTGTTTCAACCACACTGACATTATTAATGCCAAGGCGCTCCATGCTCTTAACACCGCCGCCGTCACTGAATGTGCCGCCGTCCGCATAGAATGTGTAGGTAAACGGTTTGGTGACAAGCTGGATAATGTCAAATCTGTCATGTAAATTATCCACCGTAAATGGAAATTCAGACCCTCCGCCAACCGCAAGGCTTCCCATTGCCCAACGGAATACGGGCATGACATAAGCCACACGGCTTTCACGGTCTGACTGGGAGATACCTGACGGATAGCCGCTTGCACCGTAAGACGAATGGTTTAACTCCTGTCCGACCGTCCAGGATTCGTTGACACCTCTCCAGTCCCCGTCAAACACCACGTTGCCATCAGCATCATACTCACCCATCGACCAGTAAAAGTAAAGGTTATTACCTGAGTTGTTTCCCTTAATATAGGTCAGTCCGCCTTCATCTTCCGTATCATTCTGTGCCGCAACGATGCTGACTGTCATGCCGTCTGTCACACGCAGCTTATGCGCATACATGACACGGCTGTCCTCATTTCCCACGACATTGTCATAATGGTGGTTTGCACCGGTATAGATATTTCCATCCGGACCGGCATCAAGCGTCTGGTTCCAGCCGTACTGTTTACAGCCCGCCTTTAAATCATATGCCGCAACCGACGTCAGGTCACTTTCACCTTGGTTGCAGATATCCTGCCAGGTAAGCGGTGCCGCCTTTGCACTGATTAATGCAGAAGCCAGCATCACCGCCGCCAGTACTACCACAAATACGACCGCCGCCAGCGGCTTAAACCGTATCTTTTCTTTTTTTATCTTCATTGAACTTCCTCTCTTTCCATAAAAATCATCTTTTTCTGCCTGCGATAAAAATATGACAGGCAGAAAAAATAAAAATCGAGGCAGAATATAAGCTCTGCCTCGACTGCACATTTAACTATTTTATTTTTGTTTTTTATTCTTACATCATAAACCATGACATATACAGATTTAAAACACCGTCTTTGATATATGGGCGGATATCTGTTCTCTGTGCTTCTTCTTTTGAATGAATAAGTGTTCCATCTGCAAGAACAGATGATGCTGTAATGATATAATCTGATGTAAAGCCATAATCATCCGGGCACCAGTGTGAAATATACACCGGCTCTGTGATATTGCCTTCCTTGTCTACCGGAACTGTAAGATATTCGGTGTATCCGACCAGTCCGCTTGTATCAGGGTTACCCCATGTAATTGCTCCCGTTCTGTCCCTGTCGTGGGATACAACCTGAATCACGATGGTATCCATCACCTGACCGTTTCTGACTGCCTTGCCGTCTACCGTGCCGGAGTATTCTGTCGCTACCCTGCCGTTTACGACGTACCATGTATTCTCGCCGTCTGCGGCAAATCCGTTGTAGCCAAAGTCAACCGTTCCGTTATTAAACTTCCATGTGCCGTATTCATTGCTGCATAAGCCGTTAAAGCCGAAGTTTACCGAACCGTTGTTGACTTTCCACCAGCCGTAGTCATTTAATGCCATACCGTCAAATGCGAAATCAATCGCACCGCCGTTAAAATACCACCATGTATTGGTTGCTTCATCGAAAACCAGTCCGTTTGCATTAAAATCAACTGAACCATTGGTAAACTTCCACCAGCCGTAGTCATTTAAGGCAATGCCATTATACCCGAAGTCCACGAATCCGTTATTGTATTTCCACCAGCCGTACTTATTTAATGCCATGCCGCTGTAAGTCCAGTCCACACCGCCGTTGTTTACGTACCACCAGCCATTTTCATTCTGAACCATGCCGGTATAGCCAAAATCAATTGTTCCGTTATTAATCTTCCACCAACCGTATTCGTTTAAGGCAATGCCGTCATATTCATAGTCAATCTGTCCGTTTTTGTAGCAGTGCCATGTATCGCCGTCAAGGACAAGGCTTTCCTTTGAACTGTCGATGAATCTCTGTCCATCGGATTCCTGATTTAATTCTGCTACAGGATATTCCACACTAATGCTTGTCCCTGTAACACCGTCAAACTGATATGATGCGCCGTTGATATTCACGGTTTCCTTTGACATTTCCCCTGTTACAGGTGCAAAGTAATACAGTCCGTCCATGTTTAAATCCCAGCCTTTTACCATCTTGCCGTCTTCATCATAGCGTACCCACTTGCCGCCGTCTGATTCTGATTCCTGGTATACATCTTTACTTACTGCTTTCTTTCCGTTATCAGCGGCATCAAGCCAGTACCATGCGTCTGTTTCCGGGTCGTAGATTTCTTTTCCCCGTCCCTCAAGTCCCTGCTTGATACCGTCTTCACACCAGTATTCGTTTCCATCAGCTGTATACCAGCCGGTGTTTTTCATAATGCCTGTGGTTTCATCGAATACATATGTAGTACCGTCGATTACGGCTTCTCCCTTTGCCATAGCTCCAGTTTCAAGGTCGAAGTAATACTTTCCGTTCTCTGTTTCGTCCCAGCCTTTTACCATATGTCCGTTTTCATCGTAACGCACCCATTTACCAGTACCGTCTTCACGGTCTGCATATGCGCCTGCCCATGATTCCTGATAGACATCCTTGCTCACTGCCTTCTTTCCACAGTAAGCGGCATCAAGCCAGTACCATGCATCGCTTGCCGGGTCGTAGATTTCTTTTCCCCGCCCATTAAGTCCCTGCAGTACACCGTCTTCATACCAGTATAAGCCATCTGCACTCCAGCCGTTTTGCGGAGTGGTGGTATCTGATTCTTCTGAAGCTGCCGGTACTGGCAGTGTACCGGCATATGCCGGTGATACAGATGTTAAAACAAGTCCTGTCAGTGCTGCAGCTGTCGCTGTCTTTAATACGCTTTTTCTCTTTCCCATAACTTTTTCCTCCATAATGTGATGTTTTTTATTATACCGTAATGATACGTTCCTGTCCATTACAATCTGTTCTCCGGCAGAATATTTAGTTGTCAATGTACTTTTTGAATTGTGCTTCATTGTTCTCGTCTCCTTTTATGATGTTGTGATTGTGGCACCATAATAAACATAAAAGGATAAAACTGTCAAAAAAAGTTTAAAAAGCGTTAAAAAACATTAGGCTTACGGCATATGTACAATCTTATATGCCAGCCACAGAATTAATGTAATACAGTAGGAAACGGCATATAATGAAAGCGCCTGAAAGATTGTCCTTACAGCTTCATTACATCTATGATCCGTGTCCACATTCACCGGTTCACCGTATTCATTAAAATTCTGCTCCTGTCTTCTTTTAACAACTGCTATGAGAAATATACCCAGTACACTTATGGCAACCGGTGATATCGTCCACATATCCATTGACACGTTCATCATTACATACTGTAAAAATATACATAACAGAACAAAAGCAACAACAGCTAAAACAGTCCGTATCTTTTTCTTCCCTCTTTTGTATTTAATTTCTTTTTCCATATTTTATTTTTATTTCATTTCCTGTGGTTAATCACTTCTGCTGCACCATGCTGTCCTCATATCAGTCATCAGTCCCACTCTTTAAAAAACGCCGGCTTAATCTTTCCGGTATCTGCTCCAGATTCTTTCCGTTTTCTCTGTCATACAGAACCGTACAGGTATTTGTGCCATTCTCACGGTCATAAAATGCCGCCTGCGTAATCTGCGGTCTTCCCGGTGCAGCATAATCAACCAGTACCACGACGTCAATAAAATCGTAAACGGCACGGTTTATATGTTCTGCATCAGCATCACAGCCTGTATTTTGTATGCCGCTGCACACCCTGTCCGGAAGTTTTTCTGCATCGTCCAGCTCCATTGCAGTAATGAATTTCATGCCTGTTGACAGGGCGCCTAACCAGAGCTGCATATCCGGTTCCTGCAGCTGTGGTAAAAGTGTCCAGGAAGTATTCATCTTTAATGCTGCCTTAATAAACTGTGAATGCGAATAATCTTTATCAGCCACATAGTCATGACATTTTCTCATCAGGTTGATTTTGTCGTGGTTGAACTGCTGATTATCTTCATAAAGACTTATACTTTCATCCGGTGCAATACTGAATGACAGATGTCGTAACAGCTCCATCTTTAATTCAGGTGCCGGACCGCCGATAACAATATTGCAGTGTGCCGCCACACAATTTTCAAGCAGCGCATACAATTGTATGTTCTGTATGTGCTGTAATAACGTCTGCATATCTAACCCTGTTTTTCTCATTTCTGCCTCCTTTAACTGCTGACAGCTTCCTTACAGTGCTGTCTTAAAGTTTTATATAATATTTTTGTCTGCACAGCCATATATACCGTATGCCTGATACACCACACATCAAGTATCAGAAAAAGCAGATAATATTCCAGTCTTCCTGTCATACCGGACGGTTCACCGTAAGATATCCATACAAATGCCAGTATCGTATAAATGATTGATGCGAAACAGCCTATGAAATTTCTTATGGGGGTACGTTTTTTCCCCTGTCCGATACACAGGGCAGCTGTGCATACTAATGCCACTATAAGCGCTGCAATAACTACACTCAGCAGCATAAAACGTTCATTATATGTCCCCTGATTCCACGCTGTTACAGTATCCTTTATAATTTCTACAAACAACTGTTCTTCTGTCATATTCCCTGTTTCTCCTTTCAGCATGCATTCCTCTTTTCTACTTTTCTACCGTACCAATTCCAAATGCCACAGAAACCAGTCCGATTAGTGGCATAACATCTGCCAGCAATCCGGGTATGAATTTCTCCGCAACATAACAGATGATGTACCATGTTGTAAAATTTGCACACCACATAGATGCATAAACAAAAAAACAAAACATCCGTTTTTCCATATCCGGACCTTTCCCATTCCGCCTTAAACACGTCGGCAGTATTCCGGCAAAAACCAGAACCGGAACCATGACGGCACACACCGCCATTAAAACAAATTCTACAAAATGTCCGTTCTGATACATGATTAAACATTCAAGTATTACCTGAAGTGTATATAAAATCATTACAAGGACGTGCTTACATGTTTGATATAACATTGTTTTTTTCCCTTTCAGCCTGAATTTCTGGTATTTTTATTTTCTTTTCCAGTATTATACTTAATGTCATCAGGCTCCTGTACGTTTCCTTGATCTTCACCGTAAGAATCCCGAATAAAGTATATACTTAGCAACATGGCGAATGCCGCTGCCGCCGAACCACTGACAAACATCATATACGGACCATATTCCGGTGTTTCCCTGACGGCAATACAGGACATGATAAATACCGCTGTAAATACAATAATGTAAGCTTTGGCGAAACATCGGAGTACTTTCACCGCCGGGCATCCATGTTCCAAAGCCTGCAGCAGAACATACAGCGGACACATCAGGGTAACCATAATCTCCACAATTATCATGTACGGATGTTCCTGAATAAGGCTTCCCAATATTCCTGCCAGTGCCAGTCCTGTATACAGGCATATTAAGAGCGTGTTTTTAAGGTATTTGCCTGTTTTCTGTCTGCTTATTCTCATCATTTTTCAATTCTGTACTGCAAAAAACGCTGCTTTAAAGCCTCCGGCAGCGGCTGCTGTTTTTCCTTTTTCCTGTCATACAAAACCGTACAGGTATTTTCACCATCTGCATGATTATAAAATACTGCCTGCGTAATCTGCGGTCTTTCCTCTGCATCATATTCAACCTGCACCCCGATATCTATAAACCGGTAAATGTCGTTGGTAAAATTTTCTGTAACATCATTTGAATCTGACATGGTACACATTCTGTCTGGCAGTTCCTGTACCTCGTCCGAATCAATGGTTGCTATACACCGCAGTCCTGTTGACAGGCTGCATAACAAATGCCATATCTCCGGTCCTCTCAGCTCCGGCAAAAGCAGCCAGCAAACATTAAACTTCATTGCCAGCTTAATATTAATAAAATCCGAACATAACAGCCTTCCATTGGTCACAAATTCCACACATTCCCTGTCCGGATTGATTTTGTTGTGATTGATTCCCGGATTCTCTTTATAAACACCTATTTTTTCATCATCCGGAATAAAGAAGGACAAATATTTGAGCAGTTCCATCTTTCCTGCCTGCGCCCTCCCGCCAATCACGATATTACAATGTGCTGCCACACAGTTTTCAAGCAGATTAACCAGCTCCTCTGATGCATAACCTGCCTGCACAACATCTGTAACATTTTCATTCTGTATCCTATTTTTTATTTTCCCGGACGATTTTTCACAATCCTGAAGGATATATCCGTTTAATTCCTGTTCTTTTTCCACACCTGACTCCTTTCACTGCTGCCCATCAAATTAATATCCGTTACAATGCTTTTGACTCTTCACCGGCATTCACCGGCACTGGCAGCTTGCCTTCATCTAATAATCTTTAAAATACTTCAGCTGCCATGGCCTGTACGCTGCTGTTGCACCATGCGTATCATATACCTGACACAACACAGCTCCAGTATTATAAATACCGGAAACCATTCCACTCTTCCTGCCATACCGGACAGTTCGCAGTACATTATCCATTCTATTTCCAGTACCAGATAAATACTGCCTGCCAGGCACCATGCAAAATTTTTTATGGGAGTACGGTTTTTATCCTGTAGAGCACACAGAACTGCAGTTCCAGCAAGTGCTACAATAAACGTGTACAATACCATAAAACGTCCACAATTTCCAATATTCCATGCTGTTACGGTATCGTTTACGATTTCCGTAAGTATCTGTATCTCTGTCATAAATATCTCCCGGTTAAACAAAACTCACGGCCGGACATCCTCTTGATGCCCGCCGGACGTTTCAAATATCTTTTTATATGCTTTATGCAGCTGTGCTTCCTGCTTCTGACGGTGCTGTCTTTCCGACATCTTTTCTGCTGATAATTCCGTTTACCATATGCAGAACCAGTGCCAGCACTGTTGCTGCCACAAAACTGTTCTGTATACTTGTTATTCCTCCCAGCCACAGAATTCCGAATGCTCCTGCCCATACACCGCCGAAAACATAGCTGAATCGGTCAACACCAAATCGCTTTGCAGCCGTTAAAACACCACACGAAACCAAAATGGATACCAGCATTACAGTCATTGTAATCCATGCTGTCAGCTTTTCATTAAAAATCCCTGCAAATCTGCATACTGAAAATGCTGCAAAAGCGCAGTATACCATATTAAAACCTATAAAAATCACTACACGACGGGCATATTCCGTTGTTTTACCCTTGAGACGGTATTCACAGAGTCCTGCCAGACCCAGCAGGGTAGACAGTCCAAAGCTTTCACAAAATCTGTACTGTAATAAATAGCGGGCAAATCCAAACACTGCGGTACATACGATTGCAAACACCAATGCCCGTGTCAAATTTTTATTTTGAAAACGCGGAACAATAAAAAGCAGCACTGAAAACGCAATATACGCCGCCACGCCAATCGCAACGGCAGCCTTGTATACAGTTCCCGATTCAATTTGTAAAAGTATGCCCACCGCTGTTGTCCCAAAAATAACATAATTGGTATAAAATACCGCAATAATCAACTTCTCAATCATTTTCCTTAAATCCATGTTTTAACTCCTCTTATCTTAATTTTTCTACTGCGGCTCAAAGGAAAATGCCTTTTCATATGAACAGCTTCCCTTTTTGCCCCTTAACGGATAGTCATAATCTTCCGTCACGATAATGTCAAAATTACCGTTTTCGATATCCGCCTTTACAACCTGCACTGACAGCTCCCCATCCGTGCCGATTTTTTCATTCACCGCCCTGCAGAAACCCTGTATCAGCTCCTGCATATAGGCTGCTGTATTTCCCTGACTGTAATCAAGGCGCAGATAAATGTCACCCATGACATCCACTGCATAATCCGATGCCTTGTCAAGGCTGTTGCTTACCTCATTGTCCCTCATGTTGGTACTGATGATGGAACAGTGGATCAGCACACACAGCGCTGTGACAACCAAAAAACCTCCTCCGGTTATGACCGTTCTCATATAGCCCTCCAGTTCTTTTTCTTATGCTGTTTCCCTTTATGCCGTCTTTGGCGTTCTTGCAATCGCATCGTATGTATGATTTGCATTCAGGTTCAGAAACGGCATTTTTAATGCGTATTTCAGCTCCAGCTTGTAATACACGTTCCCGGAAGTTGCAGTATCATACGTTACCGCCGCCGTCATGCCGTATCTGCTTACGTGAGAATTAATATGGTCTAGTGTAGCTGCATCCAGTGTATACCCGGCCGCATCATCACCGGTGCTTTTTCCATGCACTTCCATGTAATCCTGCACGTATTTGGAAACTTCATTTACCTTGTTTACGTCCATGTTCATCTGTATAAACCCTATCGCCATGTAACACATGATAACAAGGATTACACAATATGCCGAACTTTCTATTATTGATTTCATACTCATCTCCATTCCGCAAATGCTTTGTCCCAAACAGCTGTCCGTGACATCTGCGGCACAGACAGCTTTATAAAAATCTTACATTTAAGGATTTTTCATACCCGTACCTTATCTGTACAGCAGTGTATTAATCACTGCCATAATGGTCTGTTTATACATTACAATAACCACACCCAGCATTGCCGTTACTGCCATAAATCCTGCCAGCGGCACAACGGCATCCTTTACCATTGCAATCAAGTCGCCCATACCGTCCTCCTATACACACACCTTGAGTAAAATCTTTATGAAAACCGCAATAACTGCGCCCATAAAAATAAATGAAGTAACCGCATCTCCATATAAATCTACTATTGTATCCATTGTTTTCCCCTTTCTGCGTACACGCCCAACGATTACAAATAATTTGTAATAACTAGCAGCATATCTGCTGCCACCTTCACTGCTACAAAAAAAGTCGGAATATATTCTGAAAAACGCATTATACTGATATGGTCTGCATTGTCTGCCGTTTCATACTGATTCATCAATTCATAATTTCTTGTGAGAAGCGTTTTGATGGTTGTATCAATACTCTGCGCATCATTTTCGCTGAGCGAGTATAAAATACGTACCGAAGATGAGATATCCGTTACCTCAAACTGATTTAAAAAAGAATAATACGGTGTTACATCTGAAGGATTTTCTTCAATCGCATAAATGAACTGTTCCAGCGACTCTTTCATAATCACCGGTGCTGTATCATACGTATCTTCAATTGCCATTGCAAGTGATTCCTCCGAAAGGTTGAGTGCTACGTCCCTGAGCCAGTCTGCAAATGAATAATACAAATCTTTCCTCAAACGCTTCAATGCCGCCTGCCGGTTAATTTGTGGCACAATCCACAAATAAATACCGCATACCGCCGCCACGGCACACCACAGATACCATCCGTAATATGCCAGAATGCCGCTTATGCCTGCCATTATAACAAGAATCGGTATCAGACTGCGGTGAAGTTTCTTTAAGTCGGTATGAAATGCCATTTGATAATCTCTTTCTGCCGCCTTATCACTGCGCTGTTTAACCAGCCAGTCACAGTCATGCCGGATCTGCATATAAGTGTAATACATCATACATAAAATTAAAAATGTACAGGATACCGCCTGATATAGCGGTTCATGTGTAATATCCAACCTGATTTCAGATGTATTTTCACAGATATATGTAACCAGCACAGATACCGAGGCCATCAGAAAACTCAGTACTACTCCGATTGCCGTTGTCTGTTTTATGCGTCTTATTTCCTCCTGAAACTGATATACCCGTTTTACCCAGTGGTCTGCATCGCACCGCAGTATTTCCAGTGAACTTTTATACTCCCCGCCTTTTTCTTCCACCTGTGTTAAAAAAGTATGCAGTGTTGTAATTCTTGAACACGCATATTCTTTTTCAATGTTTTTAAGTGCCATGCGATACACATCTTTTGTTGTCCCATACTGCATTTCCTGTATTGCCGCAATGATACAATTTTTCATTTTATGATCCGTGACTTTCAGTGTATCTTCAAGTGCCGTAAGAATTTTGGGCTGTCGTTCAAATGAATAAATCATCTGATGAATATATACATCCACATCGTGAAATTTCTTTTTCTTTTCTTTCCCTGAAAAATACGCGGCGGTCACCGCGGGAATACAAAGTATTCCCGCTGCCATCACCATAAAAATCCATATCGGCTGTAATCTGTAAAACCACCCTGTAAGGACGGTTATGACCATTACTGCCCCAAATATGCCTGCATACCCCTGTGGTGTACAGACAGCTCCGCTCTCCCCTGCTTTCTGCTGTATTCTCCGATAAGAAAAATACTGCCTTACATTTCTATATTTAATTTTTTTCATGCTTCCTCCCATGATTATTCCCCTCTTGCACAAAAACTCATGCTGTCTGATACGGATTCTCAATCCCATACCGCAGAAAACGGCGCTGATAGGCTTCCGGTATCTGCTGCGGTGTTTTCCCTTCTCTGTCATATAAAACCGTACAGGTATTCCTGCCGCCCTCATTGTCGTAAAATGCCATCTGTGTAATCCGCCGCCTTTCCTTTGCATCGCACTCAACCAGCACCCCGACATCAATATATTTGTAAATGTTATTGATGAAGCGTTCTGTAATATCACACGAGCCCAGCATATTATACATTCTGTCCGGCAGCCCCCGCACGTCGTCCAGATGTATCGTTGTCATACAGCTTGCCCCCGTTGACAGGCTGTTTAACAAATCCAGCACCTCCGATCCTCTCGACTCCGACAAAAGTGTCCAGTCAATATTATGCCGTAGTCCCGCTCTGATAATCTGTGAATATGAAAACTTCTCATCCACAAAAAACTCTGCACATTTTTTCCCCGGATTAATTTTACGGTAATGGATTTCCTGATTGTCTTCATACACACCGACCTTTTCATTTGCCGGAATAAATGTGGACAAATATTTGAGCAATTCCGTCTTTCCGGCGTGCGGCTGCCCGCCAATCACAATATTGCAGTGTGCAGTCACACAATTTTCAAGCAGATTAATCAGCGCTTCCGGCGCATAACCAGCCTGTACAATATCCTGATGGCGAAATCTCAGCCTTGTCGGGATTTTACGGATTGCCATACTCTTTTTGGTACAGCGGGATTCATGCCAGATGGATATGCGCAAATCTTCCGTATTGGCCTCCAATATCGGATATGCCCTGTTAAACGGCACTTTCATAATGTTGGCAAGCCGGATTGCAAGATTATCCACATATTCCTCATTTAACCGGATATTATGGCAGTAACAGCCTTTCTTTAAATCTGTAACCCACAGATAATAACCGTCCCACTCAATATCCGTAACATCTTCATTCTGTATCAGGTCTTCTATTTCCCGAAACAGTTCTGCACGATTCTGCCGGATGTATCCTTTTAATCCCTGTTCTTTTTCCAATCCCTATTCTTTACTCCCCTCTCCGCTGATGGCATCCTGAATCTGCTGTTCATAAGAAATGTTATCTACCGCCGTTGTCGTCTTGGTATTCACAATCTTTACAACCGCAACCGTCAGCAAAACAGCCGCAAGAACTCCTGCAAGCGCCACAATGACCTTCCCGTAATGTTCAATAATATCGTGCATCTAAAATACCTCTCTTTCTTCTGAGTTGTTAAAATGTGATAATTTTCCGACTGGGAATGTATCCCTTTGGAATGACTTAAAACTAGAATTTATCCGAATAAAATAAAATAAATATAATAGATATCTATTACGTAATTAAGAATACCATATAAAATAGATTTTGTAAACCCCTAATATAAAAAATATTTAAAAATTCCAATAACTAAAAAGATACCCGGTATATAAAATCCTGCTGCTTCTCATTTCTGAGCAACTTGTTGCGAAGAGGCGATGAGAAATTCGCGCATGCGATTTCTCATCTGCCATCACAGATGTTTGCTTTTACTCGAAAGTAAACATCTGTGTGATATACCCGGTATCTTTTTTATTTACTGCTTTACAAATGTAATCTGTGTCTGGCTGCTGTCTGTTAATGTCAGCTTGCCCTTCTTTAACGTATATGTATACTCATCGGATTCTGTCTGTCCCAGATAAGACATGGTAATTGTCAGCTTATCTTTTTCTGTCGTATACGTAATATTTAAAGAAATGCTGTCACCAAGGCTGATACTTCCCGTTCCGTCGTCCTTTAATTCAAGCTTTGAAATATCGGCATCCGTTCCGTCTACAGTCCATGTACCTGTAATGGATTTGCTGCCGCCGCATGCCACAAAGGATAAAGATAATACCAATACGAGCATCAGCGCGCTTAATTTTTTCATTTTTTTCATGTGTTCTTCCTCCAATCCGCAGGCATTACAATATCAAAAGAATCTCAGATTGAATTTAATTTCCTTCTGCGATAAGATTTTTTTGTCATGCCCGCAACACAAATAATCAATTATTCCTGTGTCATTTCTGTAATTGCTTCAATCACCTTTGGAAATTCCATTGCATGGGATGCTTTTACCAAAATATTGTCCCCCTGCTTTAAAAGTGCAGGCAATTGTGCAATAAGTTCCTCTTTTGTTGTAAATGTATGCACACTGCATGGATACGCACCGGCATGATTCTTCCGGTAATCTTTGGCACCCTGCGCAATCGACGTCGACAGCGCACCTACCGTCAGCAAAACATCCATCTGCTTTTGTGCCAGATAACTGCCGACTTCGTAGTGGAGCTGCTTTTCATTTTCACCCAGTTCAAACATATCACCTAAAATGCAGACCTTGCGCCCCTTTGCCGTATCCAGCACATCAACAGACGCTTTCATAGAAACCGGATTTGCATTATAGCAGTCATCTAAAATCAGGAATCCGTTTTCCCGGATAATATGATTTCGTCCGGCAATCGTTTCCATGCCCTCAATGCCTGTTTTTATCTGCTCTGCGGTCAGTCCGAGTGCCTCACCGACTGCCGCTGCTGCCATGGCATTATACACCATATGCTCTCCCGCAACCGGAATCTGCACAGTAAAATCTTCTGCCGCATTTTCAGTCTGATTCTCCGTCTGAACAGCATTATCTGCTGCCATATGAATCCGGCAGCGGACGCCTTCCAGTCCTAAATTTTCAATATGATCCGCATAGATTCCCGCTGTATTTTTAATACCGAAAAATACCGGCTTTTTGCCGTAAACTTCTGAGATTGTAATGAGCTTATCGTCATCTCCGTTTAAAATAACCGTGCCATCCGGATTCATGGATTTAAAAATCTCTGTTTTTGCCTTTAAAATGCCGTCACGGCTCTTTAAATTTTCCAAATGACACAAGCCGATATTGGTAATGACACAAATGTCCGGCTGTGCAATTTTTGTCAGACGGGTCATTTCACCGAAATCACTGATACCCATTTCCAAAACAGCGATTTCATCTTCCTCCGTCAGTCTGAAAATGGTAAGCGGCAGTCCGATTTCATTATTGAAGTTGCCCTGTGTCTTTAATACTTTGTACTTCTGTGAAAGAACTGCTGCAATCGTTTCCTTTGTACTGGTCTTTCCGACACTTCCCGTAATACCGACCACTTTGATATCCAGATTGGCGCGGTATAACTGCGCAATGTCTTTTAATGCCTGAAGTGAGGATTCTACCTGAATGTACGGTCTTTTCTCTCCCAGAAGCTCCTGCTCGGAAATACAGCAGAGCGCTCCTTTATCATAACAGGAATCAATATAAGCATGCCCGTCACTTCTTGCACCCTTAATCGCAATAAACATTCCCTGTGGCTGTATCTGCCTGCTGTCTGTTGTAATAGCTGAAACTTCTTTTATTTTGTCGCCGTCACTGCCATGATATATTCCATCACAGGCTTTTGCAACAGCTTCCAAAGTCATTCCCTTCATGGTACTCTCCTGCACTATTTATTATATTTATTCATAGAGATTTCTACAATTTTTTGTGTCAGCTGGTCATAAGACATGCCGACTGCTGCCGCTTCCTGCGGAATCAGACTGGTTTCTGTCATGCCCGGAAGCGTGTTGATTTCCAGACAGAAAATGTCTTCGTCTTCATTTAACAGCATATCCACTCTGCCACATGTTTCAATACCGACTGCCTGACACGCTTTAACTGCCCAGCGCTGCATTTTCTGCGCTACATCTGCCGGAAGATTTGCCGGACACGTTTCCTTTGTTGCGCCATTGTACTTATTCTTGTAGTCATAAAAGCCTTCTAACGGTTCAATTTCAATAACCGGCAGTGCTTCTCCGTCAAGAACCGCTACTGAAAATTCCCTGCCCTTTACATATTCTTCAACCAAAATGTTATCTTCATAGCGGAAAGCTTCTTCCACTGCGGCACGGAATTCTTCTTCGTTATTTGCAATGGATACACCTACACTTGAACCGCCGCAGCACGGCTTTACAACACACGGATACGGAACATATTCTATCTTATGTCCTTTCTTTAAGGAAATGCCCTTTGGCATCGGAACACCTTCGGATACCAGTACCTTTTTAGTCAGTTCCTTGCTCATGGATATGGCGCTGCTTAAGTATCCTGTTCCTGTATATTTAATACCCATCAAATCAAACGCAGCCTGAATCTTTCCGTCTTCACCGTTCGCACCGTGCAGTCCGATATAAACGATATCTGCCGCCTGACACAGTTCGAGTACACCCGGTCCGAAAAATCCGCCGCCGATGCGTTCTCTTTCTTCAACCAGCTTTGCAATACCGGCTGACTGCTCTTTCATGCTGTCTGCCAGCTTTTTTAAATCATTGTCTTCCTGGAAAAATTCACTGCTGTGCTTATATTTCCCCGAACCTGTAAATACATCTATCATATTGGCATGATGTCCGTTTCTTCTTAACGAACCGCACACCATCATACTTGTCATAATGGAAACATCTCTTTCCGTACTGGTTCCGCCAGCTAATACTACAATATTCACAACAATCCTCCTATCTGCCAAAAAAGGCAGCTTCTAAGTCTTTATCTATATAAATATAGCACGTTACCTGCCTGTATGCAATCTGCATTTTAAAGGAGATAACGTGCTTTTTACTACCGCTGGTCTAACGGTACATATTCTTTATGGTCACAGACATTGCGGTATGCCGGACGGATAATCTTGCCACAATTGATTAATTCTTCAATTCTGTGCGCACTCCATCCTGAAATTCTTGCCACTGCAAATATCGGTGTAAAAAGTTCCTGCGGAAGTCCCAGCATACTGTATACAAAACCGCTGTAAAAATCGACATTGGCGCTGACGCCCTTATAGATTTTGCGTTCCTTTGCAATTAATTCTGCCGCAATCCGTTCAACATCAGACATGAGTTTAAACTCTTTCTCTCTGTTCTTTGCTACAGAAAGTTCTTCTACGAAGCCCTTGAACACTCTCGCTCTAGGATCGGATAAAGAATAAACCGCATGTCCCATTCCATATACCAGTCCGGTATGGTCAAATGCTTTTTTATGAAGAATGTCATCTAAATATGCGGTGAGTTCTTCTTCATTATCCCAGTCTTTTACATGGGCTTTGATATCTTCAAACATCTGGCTGACCTTGATATTTGCACCGCCGTGACGAGGACCTTTTAAGGATGCCAGTGAAGATACAACCGTTGAATACGTATCTGTTCCGGATGATGTTACAACGTGGTTTGTAAATGTAGAGTTATTACCGCCGCCGTGTTCTGCATGCAGTACCAGTGCAATATCCAGAATCTCTGCTTCTAACGGTGTATATTTGCCGTCCGCCCTTAATAAATGCAGAATATTTTCCGCAGTTGAAAGCTTCGGGTCCGGTTCGTGGATAATCAGACTGCCACCCACATGAAAATGCCGGTATGCCTGATAGCTGTATACTGCCAGAAGCGGCAGTTCTGAAATCAGCTGTAATGACTGTCTGACAACATTCGGCACACTGGTATCGTCTGCCTTATCATCATATGCATAAAGCATGAGTACGCTTCGTGCCACCGCATTCATAATATCGCGGCTTGGCTTTTTCATGATGATATCCCGTACAAAATTCGGCGGAATACATCTGTAATTGCCTAAAAGTTCATTAAAATCCGCCAGCTGCTTCTTATCCGGCAGTTCACCGAAAAGCAGCAGATACGTCACTTCTTCAAATCCAAAGCGTTTATCCTTTGTAAATCCTTCAATCAGCTTTTCTACATCGTGTCCTCTGTAATAAAGCTTACCGTCGCACGGATGGGACACGCCATTTTCATCCACCTCCGATGCCTTGACTTCCGAAATCTCTGTCAGTCCGGTTAATACGCCCTTACCGTTCAGATCGCGAAGTCCCCTCTTTACCTCGTATTTGTCATACAGAGAAATATCAATTCTGTTATTCTCCCTTGATTTTGCTGCCAGAGCTTCAATCTCTGGCGTTACTGCTGAAAAGTCCCTTGCCTCCAATATGTGTAACCTCCTTTTCCGCCATTGTCATAAAGGCATAATGCTATCTTAACCTCGTTCCCTCGTAACGGACATGTGTCCTGATACAGTCCCGAAGTGATGCATACCGTTTTTCAATCGGTCCGTCCGGGACCTCAATCTCCATAGAAGCTGCCATTGCGTTAATCACCGAATCGTCTAATTTGTCCTTGCACAGCGAAAGCACATTTAATTTTTCCGTGTAGCTTTCCGCGTCCAGAAACAGCAACAGATACGGATTTACGCCTCCCTCCTGTGGCAGTTCTTCCAATTCTATTGATTCTACAGGTTCCGGTTCTGAATTTTCCTGCGTATCCGGCAGTTTTTCCGCACCGGCAGTTTGTGGCTGTACTTCCTGTGCTTTCTCTAAAGCTTTTGCTACTTCCCGCTGTGCCGGTTCTTCCACCGGATTTACCTGTTCAAACCGGTATTTCTGTGTAACTTCCGGATATTTTTCGTGGTCAACTTCACTCATAAACATCTCATAAGGTCTTACATATACCGCATAATCGCCGTACAACGCCTGATACACAACCATTTTTTCTTTGGTTTCGGAGTGATACGCAATACATCTGACCTGATATAATTTATCCTTAAAATGCCTGTAAAATCCGCCGATTACAATCTGTCTGTCTTCCATAACAATCTCCGCTCCTCTCTGCAAGGTTTTCAGTATTGATGACTTTAAGCCGCTGCTGCCGCAGACACCGGATTCGAATTTCTGTAGTGTTCTAGCAGATTTAAAATTCCTGCAACCGCAACATGGCACAGCGCCACGATATATCTGCAATCCGATTCCACCGTTTTATTGCACTTTAAATACTGCTGGTGAATCTGGATTACATAGTCACACAACTGCTGCGGCGTTGTAAAGCGCCTCACAACCGTGCTGTTTACATTAATTTCTCCACTGCGTATGTAACTTCTTAATGCAAATTTCAGCTTTTTTTCATAGATACAATGCTCCCTGATAGAACCTGTAAATACACAATTATGTGGAAATGTAAAATAATCCGCCAGATAGTGGGTCACCTCCCCCAGCTTCCGGCAATAGGCTGTCGATATTTTTTTATAATCATCTGAATTCACGGTGAGCTTTCTGATAAATTCACACACCATATCAAAGGTTTCTTCCATATTATGTTTCGTAGTTACAAACGAAGGCTTGCAGTCCGGAAGCACACTTCCGACAATAAATGCCTTTCTGTGATTTTCAAGTAACTCGCTGTCAATATGATCTAATAAATATCTTGACAGTGAAACATGGGATTTCTTTCTCATTTTGCCTCGCATTCCGCTGGATAAAACAGCTTTTTAAATTACATTAAATTTTTTTCTGCAATTAATTTACATTTTAAACTAAAAATAATATAATTACAATGAAAAAATTATAAAATTGTGCAAAATTGCACTTAAAGGAGGACTTTTATGGACGCGATAGATTTACATGTACACTCAACCTTTTCGGACGGAACGCTGACACCTTCTGAGCTTATCAGCCGTGCAAAGCAGTTTCACCTTGCCGCCATGGCGCTGACCGACCACGATACCATTGAAGGGATTCCCGAAGCCGTACAGGCTGCCAGCGAACAAAACCTAGAGCTTGTTCCCGGTGTTGAATTAAGTACGTTCTGGGACGAAAAGGAAATCCACATTGTCGGCCTTTTTATTGATTATACGGACAAAACCTTCCAAAAAGAACTGGAAAGTCTGCGTGATGTCCGCCGTAACCGCAACATTGCCATGTGTGAAAAATTTACACAGCTTGGCATTCCGATTGATTACAGTGATATGGAAAAGGAATATGCCGATGCCGTCATTACGCGGGCGCATTTTGCGGATTACCTGCTTAAAAAAGGCTATATAAAAAGCCGTAACGAAGCCTTTGACCGTTATATCGGTTCAAACGGTCCGTGCTATGTGCCGCGTAAAAAAATGCCCTGCGCCGAAGCTATCCGCCTGATAAAAAATGCGGGCGGCGTTCCAATCCTTGCACATCCTGTTTTATACCACCTCGGAAAAGAACCGATGAATAAGCTTATGGACTACCTCTGCGATTCGGGCATTGTCGGACTGGAAGCCATCTATTCCACCTATACTGCCGGTGAGGAAATCCAGATGAAAAAACTTGCCGGTGAGCGCGGACTGATTCTTTCCGGTGGTTCGGACTATCACGGTGCCAACAAACCGCACATTGAACTGGGTATCGGCAGGGGACATTTATTCGTGCCATACTCTTTATTGGATGAAATCAAAAAGCACCGCAGATAACACTTTTTTAATTCAAAAACAGCACCGGAAACTCCTTAGCGCACATCTGCATCTGCCGCTTTTCTCTCCGGTGCTGTTCTTTTATCCCTTATCTTTAATCTATACACTTCAAAATATTTTTCAAAGCATAGGCAACGCCGTCCCTGTCATGGTGCAGTGTCACCACGTCTGCCACCGCAAGCAGTCCATTGGACGCATTTTCCATAGCAATGCCGCAGCCTGCATATTCCAGCATATCAATATCATTGTCTGCATCGCCGAATGCCGCAACCTGCTTTGGATTTAATCCCAGATATTCTGTGATAAATTTCACACCGGAACGTTTTCCTGCGTCCTTATATGAAATTTCCACAAGCTGGCTGATTGAACTGGTGATATAAATATCCTCCACCTCTGCCTTTAAAACTTCGATGACCTTTTGCTTCTGTGCTTCATCTTTTACCACAATGTCCATGCTGTCAAGTTCATCATCATGCTGCTTTAAAAATGAAACAATATCGTCCTGCAAATGTCTGGTAGACTGCACATATGCCACGGCATGCTCTGTTGCTCCGAATTTTACCGGGTCTTCAATATATTCTTTTGCCGCATATGCCGTGCCACGGATAAATCCCTCATACGTAACAGGAAAATCCTTTGTCAGTTCCAGAATCTTTTTTACAGACTGCTCCGTCAGCACATAGGAACGCAGACACTGCTTGTCCTGTATTCTGTATACAGCAGCTCCGTTACTTGTTATCGCATATTCAATACCCGGAATGGAAACAACGTCCTGCGGCAGTGTATCAAACGCCCTTCCGCTGGCAATACACACATGAATTCCCTTTGCAACCGCCTTACGGATTGCTTCTTCATTTGCCTTTGAAAGTTTCCCTTGTGCATTTAACGTTGTCCTGTCGAGGTCTAATGCTATACATTTAATATCCATTTTCCGTTCATCTCCATTCCACTGCCCTTTCCGGGTGCTGTTCTTAGTGATGGAATAATCTCATGCCTGTAAAGCACATTGCAATGTTGTGCTTGTTGCAGGCTTCAATTACATTGTCATCACGGATTGAACCGCCCGGCTGTGCAATATATTTTACACCGCTCTTGTATGCTCTTTCAATGTTATCGCCAAATGGGAAGAATGCATCTGAGCCTAATGCCACATCTGTATTCTTATCAAGCCATGCACGCTTTTCTTCCTTTGTAAATACTTCCGGCTTTTCTGTAAATACTCTTTCCCATTCGCCATCTGCCAAAATATCCATGTAATCTTCGCCAATATATAAATCAATCGCATTATCTCTGTCGGCACGTCCTACATTTTCCTTAAACGGAAGGTTTAATACCTTTGGATTCTGACGTAAGAACCAGTTGTCTGCCTTAGAGCCTGCAAGACGTGTACAATGGATTCTGGACTGCTGTCCCGCACCGATACCGATTGCCTGTCCGCCTTTTGCATAGCATACAGAATTGGACTGTGTATACTTTAACGTGATAAGTGCAATCATCAGATCAATCTTTGCGAATTCAGGAATTTCCTTATTGTCTGTTACAATATTTTCAAGCAGTTCCTTGTTAATCTTAAATTCATTTCTGCCCTGTTCAAATGTAACACCGAATACCTGCTTTCTCTCGATTGGTTCCGGCTTGTAATCCGCATTAATCTTGATAATGTTATAGTTGCCCTTTTTCTTTGCCTTTAAAATCGCCAGTGCTTCTTCATCATAACCCGGTGCGATGATACCGTCTGAAACTTCGTGCTGAATCAGCTTCGCGGTTGTCACGTCACACACGTCTGAAAGAGAAATGAAATCGCCGAAAGAGGACATTCTGTCTGCACCTCTTGCTCTTGCATATGCGCATGCAAGCGGTGAAAGTTCTCCAATTGTTTCATCTACCCAGTAAATCTTCTTTTCAACTTCTGTTAAAGCAATGCCTACTGCCGCACCAGCCGGAGATACATGCTTAAAAGAGGTTGCCGCAGGCAGTCCTGTTGCTTCTTTTAATTCCTTTACAAGCTGCCAGCCGTTGAAAGCATCTAAGAAATTGATATATCCCGGTCTGCCGTTTAAGATTTCTACCGGAAGTTCACTGCCGTCTGCCATAAAGATTCTGGACGGCTTCTGATTTGGGTTACAGCCGTATTTTAACTGAAATTCGTTCATTTTTTCCTCCTTGCCGCTTCTGCGGAATCTGACTTATTTATTTTTATTGATAATTCTTGTTTCGTACTTTCCGGTTTCAATGTCGATGAAACGGACGAATAAAGATACCTTGTTGTCTTCATTTAAGTTGTTCCAGATCATATTTGTAAATGTGTCAATATCACCTGAAATCCGAACCCATGTCGGCTCGCCTTCAAAACTCGGAAGCGGATTGGCATCTTTCATATAAGTATGGATAAAACGTCCTTCGCCCGCTACAGGATTTCTGTAATCAAATGTATAGCGGTTGCAGGCTGCCGGATTGCCGTTGTTGCTCTTTAAAATCGACATTGCATAGTCAAATGTGCCGTTTTCAATGTGCATAATGCCTGAAATTCTCGGTGTGTAGTTTGGTCCGTCCGGTTCAAATTCTCTTGTTCTTAAAGATTCTTCAAATGTCTTTCCCTGGCTCATTAAATCATAAACCGTATCTGTCTGGTCGCCGTTTGTTACAATCGTATCATTTCCTAAAACACGTACCGGCGCGTAGATAATCAGACTTGGGTCACTTAATTTTGACGGGTCAAATGCCTGTGTGCGGATTCCTTCACCGTCTTCTACAAATACACGGTTGCGGCTGTTTTCGCTTCTGCCCATGATAAAGTAAGCTGTTACCGCTTTCTTTCCGTCCTCTGACTTACCAATCACAATTCCTCTGCCCGGATAATCACAGCCTGACAGTTCCTTTTCCAACATCTGCATTTCCATACAATCCTCTCTTTCCACTGCCTATGCAGCACTGTAGTTTTTCGATTGAAGATTTGCACCTCTATGGCATAAATCTTCGTAAAAATAATATAAGCCGGCCCCTGAGTAACCAAGCTTTAATGGTCGCCCAGGCGGTCGGCTTATCTATACATCTGTACTCCCTGTGGGTAATCCCACATACAGGAGAATGGTTCTTACATCTTCCTGCATTTTCCGCCAGTCGTACAGCAACTACTATTAAGATACACTATTTTTTTCGGAAATGCAATGTTTTTTATTTTATACTTTGTCTTATATTTTTACAAACCTGCTATAAATTCATTCAAATCCGAATATTGCAGTGCATACTTTTCTTTGTCAATGCTGCTGTTCGTGCCTGCAAAAATAACCTTTACCGATGTACCGTCCGTTCCCGTGATTTCAAATGCGTAACTCCAGCCGCTCGCAGATGCCGGTGAACTTTTCGTACACATCACATTCTGCATATACGCTGTAATCTTATCAATATCATCAGCTTCTTTATAGCTTTTTATTTCACCCGTATTCCCGCTGATAATATTCACAACTGCAATATCCTGCACTTTTTCACTGACAATATCCGAAAGTTTTCTCGTACCTTCCGGCTTACTGCACCCGGCGACTGTACACATTAATAATATTACCGTAACGATGATGCAACTGATTTTTTTCATACCTCTCCTATTCTAAGCAACTTGTTGCGATGAGGCGATGAGAAATTCGCGCAGGCGATTTCTCATCTGCCATCATAGATGTTTGCTTTCGCCCGGAAGCAAACATCTTGTCTAAAACGGATTATAGTGCTGCATTTTACTATTGATATAAAAATTGGCAAACTCCGAAATCGCTCTTAACTGCTCTTTTACTTCCTCTTTATTCTCAATGTCTTCGACAACTTCTACCTGCCAGCAGTGCCATGCATACCAGGTTAATACTTTATATTTACTGCTAAATTGAGGTAAGCCCCTTACATTTTCCATATAATCCAGTCCCAAAGCATAATCCTTTTTGAACTGTTTCATGGCTTTTGACGGATTTTTGAATACCGGACGTCCATATGAATTTGCACCGATTTCATATGCGGTATTTTCTCCAAATTCGATTTTGCTTCCGTCTGTGTGAAATGCTTCGCTTTTTACCGGAACATATGCCCGGAACCACACCACAAAAAATATGGCTGCTGCCAAAATGAGTATGGCGAACGGAATTAGATACTTAACTTTTTTATTCATAGACCTTTCCTCCACATTTGTTTCAAATTTAACAAAACATCTCTTCACAAACTACCAATATTACGCTCGTTTATGAAGAGATATTACATTTTTTATTTTCTTATAATTCCATATTTATCACCTTCTGCTTCATCATTCTCCCAACCATTTGTATCTGAACTTGTCCATGCCAAATAATTCCCTGAATGCTGTGCAACAAAATAGTCATAATATCCATTAGTCAAATAATCATCTACCTGTACAACAAATCCAACATGATTCCAATCGCCATCATCATACATATCTTCTAATATAAAATCACCAGCTTGCAAATTTTCTGAAAAATCATAATGTGAATGCGTTGAATAAACTACACCCATATATCTCGCAAATCTATCTGCGACTGTCCATGATTTAGAATGATAATGACTATTTCCGTCTTTAACATGCCACCACCCCACATTGCTCCATTGTAAACTATCATCTTGACCTATTCCTGCATTTTCCATGATTTGAGAAGCAAAGTTTGTGCAATCACTATCAAAGATAGCATAATCATAGCCATTAGGATGTACAGCATAAGCTTTTGCATAGCGTATCGCTGCATCCAAATCAAAATCTGAATACGTTGATATTTCTGATATTTGATTATTAACCTCTATAACATATGGTGTATTATTAGGCAACAGGTAATATAACTGTTCTCTAATAAATTCCGCATCACTATTTTGTTTTACACACTGTATAATTTCCTCATTGCTAAAATCATTTTCATAAATATCAAAAAATGATTTTAACAATTTTATCTCATTTTCATTGTCAGTATAAACAGCTACTGCATTATAATATAATTCCCAATTATCCTGACATAACTCATCTAAATTATTTTCGGCAGATATTCTCTCCAATAAACTTGAAGCACTCTTTTTAATGTTACTAAGAGCGCTTTCTCTATTGTCAAATGTTGGATACAATAAATTTTTTTCCCCTTCTATCTGCATACTGTACTTAATAGATATTGTATCTATATCAGCAAGATATTTTGTATCATTATATGCCACATTTTCTTTCTGAATCACAAACTCAGTTTGTTCTTTTGCATCAACATTCATTATTGATATAATATTAGAAAATAATATTATTATCATAACCACTCCACTAAACACTCGTATTTTCATATACATCCTCCTAACAGATAACTTTCCGCTTGTACCTTATACCTTTACTTTAATTCTACTTAACTACATTACAATCCCCTCCTCAACCCAAACATTAATATTACTTAGTTTTAACTGTTGTATTTAGTATACCTATAACATTAACAATTACAATCCCCTCTGTCGTAAACGGTCGTTATTTTGACGTAAGCGGTCATTTTTTTACAATATAATCTCACAATAAAAAAAACTGTCTTTTTCATAAAAATCTAGTGTTCCATCCAGCTGCTGTACCGTTTCCTTTATAATTTTTATGCCATATCCGTGCCTACTGCTTTTTTTACTTGTGTATTCCAATCCCTGATGTTGCAGGACTGATTCTGCAATCGCATTTTTAATCACGATATCCAGTACATCTTCATCACTTTGAATGCTGATTCCAATAATCCTGTCATTTACAGGAAGTTTAAGCTGCGCTTCTATAGCGTTGTCCAGTGCATTTCCCAATATACTACACATATCTACTTCGGATATCTGTTTTAACTTCCGGCATACATATACCTCTGTCTGTATTCCTTTTTCCCTGCAAAACATCAATTTTGCATTTAGAATAGTATTGACAACAATACTATCTGTATAAACCATATCTCCCAATATAAGTGTTCTTTGCGTATATTCTGCTAAATAACGACGCATTCCCTCAATATCCGGTATTTCACTGTAAAGATACCCATTCAGGCTCTGCAAGTGCTTTTTTTAATCATGCCTTGTTTTTTTTATCTGCTCATCAATTTCATGAATACCGCGCATATATAATTCCTGCTGCTGCCGTTTTCGTTCCTGCTGCATATAGTATTGTTCTCTTTGTTGTTCTTCTTTTGTCCGCAAAAAAAGATAAATTAGTATACTATCAATTAATACAATGCCTACTACACTATACATTCTGCTTGCTGTCGTAAACAGCAGCAAATACACTATTCCTACTGATATAATGACAACAACTACAAGCAATACCTTCTCTGCTGTATTAGATAATCCGGATATTTTTTTTATTCCCCACATACTTAACAATGCTACAAAAAAATATATAACTGACAAATTCACCATATATATTTTTATTAATATCGTAGATACTATTCCATTTGTTAATATAACGGCAATACTAAAAAACGTTATTACAACTGTCGCTTTGCTAACTGCCACATACCCTTTTGCTTTTTCTCCAATAATTCCATATATACTTAACATAACCCATTGTGCCGGAATATTCCACCACACAGAATACTCATTTATCCATAAAAACTGCATAAATACCGTAATTCCTATCACAGCAACCCCCATTGCTATATATCTGTTTTCTCTGTCTTTTTGTGACGGAACTGCTAAAAGTGTATGCATCTGTTCTAACATTAACAAACTGATAAAAATACTTCCTAGTCCATTTACTAAAAATTTATCACTTCCATATCCCCATATCATACCTTCACCATCGTTCTTTTATATTCCTTATATTTTTTCAATACATTAGTCTTATTCCTTCTGCTAATTTCCAATTCTACTCCATTATCTAAAAGTATTTTTTCTTCCGCTATATGAATTCTTTTTATATACTTTAAGTTTACAATATATTTTTTATGTATTTTTACAAAATCATATGACAAAAGCTGTTTTTCCATTTGGGACAGCGTATTTCTGATTTCATAATCATATTTGTTTGTGTGGATTATAATATAGTGATTATCGCTTTGAATATATATGATACTGGAAACTGCTATACTTTCACTACTGCCATATATATCAAATTGTACGATTCCATTTTGTTTTAATTTTCCTTTTAATTTACTGATTACCTTCGGAAGTACCTGTTGATACTGTGCCTTCCTTAAAAAATAGAACGGCTGATATTCAAAGCTGTCATATACCATTAAATCATTTGAGGTAAGAAAAATAATATTCGTTTCCTTTCCACAATGAGCCAGCTTTTCTGCTGTTTCAAATCCCGTCATTCCACCCATATACAAATCCAGAAAAACGGCATCATAATTACATTTTTTACAGCCTGCAAGAAACATTTCCCCACTATAATAAATATCAATAATATCGTTATATTGAAGACAGTCTGTCAACTGTCGCTTTAATGTGGTGCAAAATTCTATATCATCATCACATATAGCTATATTCATAGACTTTCCCCCTCTTTAAAATCACATTCTATACGGATATCCCGCCGGGAAATTAGTAATTTCCCAGCAGCTTTATCTTTTTGGATTCTTCCTCAATGCCACGCAATGCGTTAATAACCCGCGGGTCATCAATATTGCCTTCAAAGTCTACGAAAAAGCGGAACTCCCACTCTCTGCCTTCAATCGGGCGGGATTCAATTTTGTTCATGTTCAGTCCGTTGTAAATGATGTGGCTTAACAGGTTGTAGAGTGTTCCGGCTTCGTTTGCCGTTTCAAATACAATGCTCATCTTCTTTGCATTTTTCACAAATTTTCTTGTATTCGTAACAATGACAAAACGGGTCGTATTGTTGTCCAAATCATTAATCTTATGCTTTAACACTTCCAGTCCGTATACCTGTGCCGCTTCTTCGCTTGCAATGGCAACATGGGACGGATTCTTTTCCAAAAGCACCTTCTGGGCGCTCTGCGCCGTATTTGCCTGACTAATCTGATTCCAGTCCTTGTGCTGTTCCAAAAATCCCTCACACTGCATTAAGCCCTGCGGGTGGGAATAAACAGTTGTTACTTTGTCCAAATCCGTACCCGGAAGACCAAGCAGTGCATGTTCTACCTTGATATAAGTTTCTGCAATAATATAGTTATTATATTCCTGCAATAAATCATAAACACCTGCCACAATCCCGGCTGTTGAATTTTCAATCGGAAGCACCGCATAATCTGCCTTGCCCATTTTGACCGCTTCCATGGCATCCCGCCATGTCGGCACATGAAAATTTTCTACATTTTCACCAAAGTAACGCTTCATGGCAATATAGCTGTATGCCCCCGGAACGCCCTGATAAACGACCTTGCAGTTGGTCTTGTCCACTTCGTCCACAGCTTCATACGGCTCTCTTAATGTCTGACCGTTTTCTTCTAATAAACGGTACTGCATTTTTCTGGAATTTGCCATAATCTGTGAAAATAAATCATTGATTGGATGGACATTTTCCGGGTTCTGAACCATTTTTGTGATTGCCGCCAGTTTTGCATTTTCTCTTTCCGTATCCAGCACTTTCTTGCCAGTAGAAATTTTATATTCCGCTACTGAATGACAAAGTGCCATTCGTTCTTCAAATAATGATACAAGCTGTTTATCAATTCCATCTATTTTTTCCCTGATTTCACCTAAATCTAACATTTTAATCCTCATTTCCGCTTCGCTTCGGCACTTTTTCGCCGTGCATGTGCGCGAAAGCTTCGCTTCCACGCACTGTCGGGCATTCGCCCTATCTGCCAAAATCATCTAAAAGAGCTTTGTGCCAGCACAGCTCTTTTTTTCCGCTTCGCTCTGACACTTTTTCGCCGTGCATGTGAGTGAAAGCCGAAGGCTTTCACTCACTGTCGGGCATTCGCCCTATCAGCCGCAATCGTCTGGCACGGCTCATTGCTTACGCACATTATACCATATTTTTTTTTGTATCGCACTATGATTTGTGATATAATTCTTTATAATTATGATTTTAGGAAATGAGGCTTTTTATGAAACTGAAACGTAGTGTAAAATTTATCATTCCGGCTGTTGTCGTTGTTTTGATTGTTGTGGCGGTGGTTGTTCATGCCCTGCCGAAGAAAAAGCAGACGAACAGCGCCGATGCCGCCGGAAATACTGCCGGAAATTTAATGAACGGCGGATTATTTTGCGAGTACAACAATAAAATTTATTTTGCCAATCCATACGACCACAATTATCTCTACGTCATGGATTCCGATTGCAGTAATGCCCGTATGCTCAATTCCGACAGTGTGGCATCGTTAAACATTTACAATGATAAGATTTATTATGTAAAGAACAATTTTTCCAAAGAAATGATTGGTACGATTCTGCGCGGTCAGTTATTCGGCATTTATCAGACGGATTTGGAAGGACAGAATTCGACAATGCTTTACAATCATCTGACCGGCTCTGTCAGTCTGTGCGGCAATTATCTGTATTACCAGCACTATGAAAGCGATGTCGGCATTACTTTACACCGCATGGACATTGACGGCGAAAATGATAAGTTGGTTTCAAACACGCCTTACAATCCGTCCTGTGTCAGTGAGGGTAAAATTTATTTTTCCAATACGGATAAGAAAAATGTTATCAGCACGCTCGACCCGAAGGACGATTCCATTTCCCTGTATTACGATGCGAATTCATATTTACCGGATTCCGAGGGGAATTATGTTTACTACATTGATATTTCCAAGGGATATTCGCTGGTACGCGTCAATAAGAATACAAAGACGGTTGAACTGCTTTACGGAAAAGATAACTGCAAGGTGATTAATTATAACCTGTATGGCAGTAAAATTTTCTTCCAGCTGGAGGGCGATGATAATCCGGGTCTATACCGCATGAATGCCGACGGTACGCAGGTGGAATATATTGCAAGCGGCGATTTGACCAATATCCACTGCACCTCACAGTATACGTTTTTCCAGTATTTTGACAATCAGGGAGTTTTATACCGCGTGCCGACCATGGGCGCGATTAGCTACCCGGAAGAAATCCGGATTCAGAAGGAAAGTTAAAACAGAGCTGTTGTCTGACGTTTGTGTTTAATCATAAAAGTCAGTACAACAGCTCTGTTTCTATGCCGCCGCATTGGCATTAATACTGTCTATCACCTTCTTAATGCCAATCCATACTTTCATATCCGTAAATATCTCTGTAATGCTTCCCCTGTCTGTAAATGGGGATTCCTGTAAGACAGAAAAATCTTTCATCATTCCATTTTGGACAATGTATTCCACAATCTGATTGACAAAATAAATCTGCCTGCTATCCATGTTGGATTCTTTTAAATACTCTGAAAATGCTTCCTTTGCCGTGTTCATATCCAGTCCGACAATTTCACGGACAAATTCACCCAATGGCTTTGTACCAACCTCATTTTCATAGTCCTTTTTCGTACCGATTTCTTTCCACAAAATATCTTCCAGTTCTGTAACATCTGGGGCTGTCAGCGGCTGGTTTGTCTTTAACTTTGCAATCGCCGTTTTATCCTGATGCTGTCTGATATAATACTCTGCCTTTGCTTTATAGTTTTTAAGCATATCACTTTCAAGCTCTGATTCCTTCCACTCTGTGGACAGAATTTCATCGGTCAGATTAATTTCAACATCATATTTCTGCTCTTTATCAGACACATATTTCATTAAATCACGCAATCTGGTGCGGATTTCTTCAAAGTCATTCATTCCCGCACGCTGTACATAATCCGTATTTAAAATCTTATGAATCAGTTCCTTTTGCTGCTGTATCTCCGGAATATGAGCAATACGGGCAAGCCCTGTAACCTTTCTTTGCAAATCACCCATTGCACGGGTATAAGATTTTCCTGCAAGGCTTGCTAACTCAATATGATACATCAACGCATCAAAACGCACCGCTTTAGCATCATCTTTATCCGGCAAAATAAGCGGTGCAACTTCTTCTTTCACCATAAGTGTATCTTCATAGGTGATATTCTGATAATTATCCTCTAAAGAATACATCTCCACATATCTTAAATGCTGGCTGACCGCAAAATTGTTTTTCGGAAGCTGCTGAACCTTTTCTGCCATTTCATGAACCAATGCTTTTCTATATTCGATAAGTCTGTCCACCTGGCAGGCAAGGTCCTGCAACTTAAATGAAAGTTCAAATTGCAGGTTAAAAATCGAGGTCTGTAATGTCTGCACTGCACCGGCTTCTTTCCCTTTGCCGTTTTCACGAAAGAATTCAAAATTTCCACAGAAATCAAATATATAAAACTTATCTTTATCCAGTCCGTCAAGCAGCCCCTCACAGCGCCTTGTTCCTCTGCCTATCATCTGCCAGAACTTTGCCTTACTCATTACTTTCTTAAAAAACACTAGATTGACGACCTCTGGAATATCAATTCCTGTATCCAGCATATCTACAGAAATGGCAATCTGCGGCAGTTTTTTCGGGTCAGAAAATTCATCAATCGCACTTTGCGCATAAGCTGTATAATTATCAATGACCTTTGCATAATCTACCAGATACGGATACTCTTTATAAAATACCTCCTGTATTTTTTCAGCATGACGGTGGTTTTTTGCAAAAATAATCGTCTTTCCGATTCTTTCTCCGTAATCGACTCTGATTCCTTTTGTCATTACTTCATTTAAAACTTTGCGGATAGTATCTTCATTAAAAAGCCACTGATTTAATGCAGAAGAATCAATCGACTCCGGTATCTTTCCGTCTTCTGTTTCAAAGGTTGCTTCATAAATTTCCTTTTCATCATCAGGCAAATCATCATATACAATGCCGTCTTTTAAAAATTTAAGCTCTGATTCGCAAGAAACATAATCCACTAAATACTCGTCTTTTACTGCCGCCGCCAAATCATATCCATATGTAGGCACACCGTTTTCCAGTTCAAATACTTCATATGTATTTTTATCAATCTCGTCCTTTGGTGTCGCTGTCAAACCAATCAGTGGTGCATCAAAATAATTAAAAATATCCCTATACTTGTTGTAAATCGACCGGTGTGCTTCATCACAGATAATTAAATCAAAATGTCCGCAGGTAAAAATTTTTCCTTCCTTATCATTGACCGTATCAATACAGTGCATCATCGTCTGATACGTTGAAAAGACCGCACGCGCATTGTAATTATCCTTTTCTTCTACCAGATTGGTACAGGAAAGCCCCTTCATTAAATTGACAAAGTTTCTCTTTGCCTGAGTCACCAGTGAATTTCTGTCTGCAAGAAATAAAATATTTTTCACCCAGCCTGCTTCCAGTAAAATTTTGCATAATGCAATCACGGTTCTTGTTTTTCCTGAACCGGTCGCCATAACAAGCAGTGCTTTTCTTCGATTCTTTTCATCAAAACTACTGCATACCGCTTTAATCGCCGCTTCCTGATAGTATCTGCCTGCAATTTCTTTATCTACGGTAACATTGTTCAAGTGGGTACGCATTTTTCTTAAATTAAACCACTTTTCCAAATCCCGCTTTGAGTAAATGCCGGCACATTTTCTCTCAGGATACTGTCCGTCCACGATACGCGTATCAAAACCATTTGTTAAAAAGATAACAGGTCTTCTGCCATACTCTTTTTCCAGCGCATCTGCATATAACTTTGCCTGATGTCTGCCTTTTACCACGTCGACACATGTCCGCTTTGCCTCAATAATTGCAAGCGGTATCTGCCTTTCATCATATAAAACATAATCAATGCGCCCCATTTCGGAAATGCTTGGCATATCCGCAACATCAACTTCATTTATCCAATTCTGTCCCTCTATCCAGCCCGCTTCCCGAAGCATGACATCAATATAAAGCTTTCTTGTTTCATATTCCGATAAATCAAGCGGTTTTGGAATATACTGCGGCTTCTGTTCTTTCCGTCTTGCCGACAATTCTTCTTTTAATGCCGCATTTTCCTCTATCAGCTTTTTTAAATCAAGTTCCTGCTGCGCGTTGTGTTCTTTCTGCTTTGCCAGTTCTTCCTGAACTGCTGCCGCTTCCTGCTTTGACTTTTTTATCTTTTCAATCCGGGCATTAATAATTCCCCGGTCAAATATATGTTCCTGATAATTGCGTGAATAACAGCAGGCAACAAAATCCAGAAAAATCGCCAAATTTTCAAGACACAACATTGCTTCGTCCCGTCCTGATTTTCTACTCGTATGCGCAACCGTATTTCCACACGCACGGATATAGTCCAGCCGCTTCCAGATATCCTCCCCCACGAACTGCCTGAAATCCGAATCGCTCATTAGACTATACAGGTTGTCCTGATACGGCATCGCCAGACTTTTTTCAACGGAATACATCCACTTAATTGCAAATTCCATTGCCCGGCGGCTGTTGACAACACTTGCCTGCGGGTCCATTAAAATTATTTTTTCTGCTGAAATTGCTACATCTGCAAATGTTGAAAACTTCGGTTCTTCCTTTAAATAATCAAAGTTTGTCATACGCATCTCCCCCTTTAGTATATCGTACGTTGGAAAATGTTAAATCCATATGCACTATTCTACCATATTTATACATCTTTGGGGACAGAATTACGATTTTTCTTTACAAATCTGTTGTGTCATCAGCCTTCTACATTCTGTGCCAGTTCCGCAACTATTTCTTTGGAAAGTACCATCAGATGACTTTTCGTGACATATATACTTCCATATTCTGTACTCTGACATTCGATGTGATAATGCTTTCATACCATATACGTGTATATTTTGCAATAGTAATTTTAATATTTTTCAAATCGGGTGTAGCCTACTTATGGTAGTATTTATTTACAGTAAAAATATATATTATTAATAACTCTTGAGTTGTATCTTTGTTTATTTGTACTGCAACTTTTGATTTGCGGATTCGCTCAACAAATGAATAATAACTATTTTGCACTTCCATTGGAGACTTAATTATTTGAAAACTAGATACTATTGGTATATTAAGATTAGGCATTGTCTGCCCCACAGCCATATCTTCAATCATTTTCTTAAAAGAAGGAAATGAAATTATCTTTTGAATATAATCTGCCGTAACCTCACCTTTCGTTCTAATAAGCATACTTCCCGTTCCACATAAATAACCTTCACCTGACACAACTGCACATCTACCCATTTCGCCCCGCCTCCCCATTACAACATCACCTATTTTTAATTGGTATGTTGATAGTTCATCATATTTTTCATCTGAAATTGTTAGTTTATCATCAAAAACAATTTCCCCATTAACAATATGAGATGGATTAATCAACGGGTGTCCTCCTTGTATATAATCTTCTTTATGAAGAAGTGAACCAAATGGTCCTATCTTAACTTCAGCTAATTCAGAAAGCGATACCTTTTCATATCCATAAGGATTTAAAACCGGGTCACCAAACAGCTCCACAAATCGGGCTTTAATAAGGTTTTCTAAAGCTTGCAATTCTTGTTTTCTA